>Ga0209825_1000433_pt1 | contig 32079 bp, 33 predicted proteins | sample EN8Hudsemesocosm_FD_184631 | JGI IMG/M metagenome (GOLD analysis project Ga0209825, IMG submission 184631) | Methane-oxidizing microbial communities from mesocosms in the Hudson Canyon - EN8B Hudson Canyon (SPAdes) (version 2) | ecosystem: Environmental > Aquatic > Marine > Cold seeps | place...
GTTTTAATGTTTTTTGCTGCTTCTTTTGCAAAAGCTTCAAGTTCTTTCTGGTTCATGTGTTTTACCTTTCTTTGACCCTACTAGGGTAACTGGAGAAAAGTACTTACACAAAATTAGTTACAGGCCCAACTCCTGAATGTCACTTGATAGATTTAACGCGTAAATATAAAGCTAGCGACTAATATAAACGTCGCTGGCCTTATCAATACGTGTTTAAAAATTCTGAAAAGTTCCTTTAGCTTTTCTTTAATAAAACGCTTATTAACTTATTACGTTGCGATAAAATTAATAGTCCAACGGTGATAAATAGAAAGCCCGCTATCGCTCCAATAAAGGCGATCACCTTTTTAGGACTACTTTGTTTCGTTGGATACGAAGGTGTTGTTAACATTTGTAATACAGGGTAAGAAGCAAAGATATCTGCTTTACTTGCTTCAAGCCTTGCTGCTGCTGAGGTGAAAATAGCCTCTGCCATATTAAACTCCCTTTGCAGACGTTCTAATTCAACGATTTCACGAGAGTATATTTTTAATTGATCGCCCAAATGCTCAACTGAACGCCCTAACTGGTCAAACATTGAGTTTTGTCCTTTTTGACTAGCATAAGCGTCTATTAAATCTGCGAATAATTCAGAACGCTTTGGGTTCAAATCCAAATTTAATGAATTAAATACTTCACTAGAATTTACTCCGTACATCTCAGAGCTTCTTTCGTTAATTGCTATACGTGTAAAGTTTAACCTTTTCTGTTGCGCTTTAACTTTTGGGTGATTAACACCCCAGCGAGAACTGTATTCTGTGAGTTGAGTTATGCTTTCTTTTAACTCAGTAATATAGGCTCTAAATTCAACATCTGATTGCAACGCGAATGCTTGTCCAGCCAGTTTTGGTGAAACTCCAAGTTCTTCACTCAATTGATAAATATATTCTTGTAACTGTTTTGCTTCAGCTTGCACATAAAGCCTTTTTTCTTTAACACCAGATAAGGTTTTAACTAATTGATTCATTTGATCAGTTGAAACTACAATCGAACGTTGCTGAAAATCAACAATAGCATTACGTGTTAGATTCATTCTTTCTCTGTATTGGTCTAACACTTGGTTAATACTGTAATCACGACGAAGTACTTCATCTGCTCTTAAATTACTCAATTCATCTTGCAGTGCTTCGTATAAAGCGAAAGTCTTTTCTTGTGCTAGTTTTTTACTATTAGCACTCATTCCAAGTGAAATAATAGACGTTTGCTCGGTTAACTTAATTCTAGGTTTACCCAGTTCCGCTAAAGAAAGATTAAGTTTTTCGGCAGCTCTTGCTCTTACACCTCTGCTAGACAACATTTCTTTATAATTAACTCTAGGGTTAAATCCGCCACCAGAAAATGGAGTATTAGTTTGGGAAACTATCTGTCCAACGTTATCTAAAGATACGCTGTTACTGCTTCCTGTACCGGGTAAAACCATCTCCATATCACTGGTAAATGAAGGAGCTTTATTCAAATATATTAGAATAAGTAGACCAACCACTAAGTATGAAGCTAAGCCAACAACTAAATATGGGCGTTTTAAAAACGTGTATACTTTTGCTCTGAAAAGGCCATATTTTGATAACGTTACAATAGGGTATTTCATAAATCACCTATAACAATTTAAATGGAAGAATAAGGTCAACAACTGTTTTTGCGATATCACGATAGTTTGTAATATCTGAGTCGTAACAAGCAACAGCATCATTCGGCATCAAATAAGGATTTATATTGCCTTTATTTGGCATAGTCATTAACTCTTCAACAGAACGCTCAATAACTTGTGTGTCACCGGTAATAGGATTTCTAGAAGCAAGCACTACTCGTCTTGGTGCATTTGTCCAATCTTTACCACCCACACAATTTGCAGAGACAGCAGCCTGAAGTAAACGTGTCCCGTAAGGTAAGCTGGTAGAATAACGTCCAACGGCAGCACTAGAGTTATCACCTGCGGAGTCAATCAAGTTCGACATAAATACTCGAAACCCTTTCGGTGTAATTAAGCTCGGTCTGACTAATTGTTCTTGAAAACAACCGGTACTTGGTACTATTACACGGTCACCTGCAACTAGCGGATAATCGGTGACTAAATTTCCAGACAACATACCCGTCATGTCTATTTGTACCTGCCAGCCTTTACGCAATAAAATGATTTGGTCTAACTTAGCATCAGGTCTAATACCCGATGCCGCTCTGATTGCTTCCGATAGTAATCGAGTTGTTGAATAATCACCAAAAGCCTCCAAATGTTCTGAATTCTGGATGCCCGTTGGTTTTTTATTGATTAATACTGTACCGGGTTGAAAAACAGCACCCGCAACTGACACTTCAATTGATGACCAATTCAATACGTGAATCGTTACACTGGAGTTGGCAGGTTGAAATATCTCTGCTTTAACGAGTGCTAATTCAATTTTAGTTTCCAATTTATTTGTGGTTGCTCCACCAGCTTCTATCACACCAATTATCGGCAATTTTACATAACCTGCGTTATCTACAATGTAGCGGCCATTAAAACCTTCACCATCTTCAATAAGTACTTCTACTAGATCACCAGGGCTTAATAATAATCCCTGAGCCAAAATAGGGTCATTCTCACCTGAAGCTTTCATGTTGTTGGCGTTTAAACTTAATGGCTTGTCTGTCCTATAATTTAATGCAGCCCCCATACTTTGAAATTTGCTGCAATTTAAGCCATCAGAAAATAATGCATTCGGCGATTGCTCATGCATAAAGTCATCACCATTATTAGCAGGTGTTCCATAAAATCGTAGTGCAGATTCATCTATGGTCTCTGAAGAATGATGAGCACAACCTTGTGTAACTAAGGTTCCAATCAACGCAACAAGCACAGGGATCATTTTATAATTTTTATTTTTGTGAAACGGCATAACATTCTCCACGACTTCTTAAATAGTTATAAACAACTATTGCACTTACTGTACCAAGTTATAAACAATATTTTAGTTATTGAATTTAAACGGTTTTATGGTTTGTTGCTTTGCGGGGACACCATGGGGTTTGCAATTTGCAATGTGTTTTGTCTATTTTGCAAATTGATGTTTGGTCGTTGTTTTAACTATAATTGATGAATAAATGGAAAAATGAGCTGATAAAATTTTATCAGCTCATTTTTAAATTAACTCTGCTTCCTAATTTTTAATGAGAGTGGGAATGTGACGCTTATCACTAATAAGCTCCTCTTGCAGTTAATACGGCCGGAATGGTAAGTGCTATTATTTTACAATCCATAAAGAAACTTTGCTGTTTAATATACGTATTATCAAGCTGTAACTGTTGTTCAAAGTTAGTATCAGCTCGTCCAGAAACTTGCCATAATCCGGTTAACCCTGGTTTGGTAAATAATCTTGTTTGAACGAAACGATCATACTCATAGGTTTCAATAGATAAAGCTGGTCTAGGTCCTACCAAACACATGTCACCTCTAACAATGTTAAATAATTGTGGGATTTCATCTATAGAATATTTTCTAATAAATTGGCCAATCTTCGTAATTCTCGGATCGTTAATATACTTTTTACACACTCCTTCACGAGAACTCTGTGTCGGATCTGGTTCTTTGTATTTAGGGTCAGTTTTTAGATACATAGAACGGAATTTGTACATTTTGAAATGTCGACCATTTTCACCCACCCGTGTTTGAGAGAATAAAGCACTACCCGAGCTTTCAATTTTAATTAAAAGCAGTACCAATAAAAGTAAAGGGCTAATTAATAGCATTACCATAAGTGCTGTTGCTTGTTGTAACACTACAGGTATACCTTTATGTTTATAACTCTTAACCGTAGCTATGTGATTACGGCTAAAAAAAGTATGATTTTTTACATTCTGTAAGATTTGAATAGTCATTATTTTACTCCAGTGTTCACTAAGCCAAGAAAGAAAGTTCTATATAAAAAAAGCGGATTACCAATTACATAACGGTTGAATTTATTACGAGGTTCTTGTATTAATCTCCAAACCCATTCCATGCCTATTTCTCTTAACCACATAGGAGAACGTGATATGTTGCCCGAATAAAAATCAAATAGTCCGCCTACCGCTAATGCGGTTTTACAGTGCAATTTGTCTTTATGTTCAAGTAACCATTGTTCTTGAACAGGAGAACCCATAGCCACTAATAGAACGTCACAACGACTATTGTTAATAGCTTCAATAATTTGTTCAGAAGTCTTATTTTCGTTATAACCATGTTCTGTACCAACAATATTAAGCTCAGCGTATTTAGCACGTAATGTATTAGCTGCTTTTTCTGCGATACCGGGCTTAGCCCCGAAAAAATATAAAGATTGTTTACTTTCAACACAGGTTTTACAAAGGTGAGGTAACATGTCCGTGCCATTATTATTCCCATTAAGTAAAAAGCCTGCTTTCTTTGCAGCTAATCTCATGCCTGAACCATCAGCAAATAATGCATTTGCTTTCGACAGTTGGTTAAAGAATTTAGGCTCGCTAATTGATAAATTAATTGAATTAACGTTAATAAAAAAACCTACCTGAGTTTCACTATTTTTTGTCTGACCCTTTGTTATCCAGTCGACAGCTTCCTTCATTGATGTGTTTTGAACACGCAAACCAAATAAAGATAAATATTTAGCTTTCTTTAACTTCTTTACCACTCGACCATAAATAACAACAGACATGAAACTTTTAATCATCAGCGATAAATAATCAATTCCATTGCCATTAAGTTGTTGTTCAAGTAATTGTTCTTTAGTCATCACCGTTAATCCTGTTTTAAGGTGTAAGTCAAACAAACTAAAAATTCCGGCTTTACATTTTATTTGGTTCATTACACAGAATTGAACATCTGGTGTAAGTCTGTGTGTTAATGGGATACCACAAAATGAAATTTTTCCTGAGTAAATATCAAATAACACAGCGGTTTTCACAAAGAATCCGCAACTAAAGTGACGTAACATTACTTTTCTGCTTAAAGCATCCGTCTTGTGTTGTAATGAAAATAGGCTTTTATTAGTGATTAAAGCCAACATTGCATTTATAAGGAAACAAGGGAGGAGCATCAATATAAGTAGAAAGGCTATAGGACGATCAATAGAAGTTCCGCTGTATTCTTGTTCAAGAGAATCATAATGCTTAAATGTTTGGGTCATTGTTTGAAGTGAAAGTTTAGTGTTTATCATTTCAGTTAACCTAAATTATTGTTAGTTAACCTGTATATTGCTTAAGTTGTGCCAATATGTTTATTTGCTTTATCTTATTGTTATAATTGGTTTTTAATTGTTTTATATGTTTTTGTATACAAGAGGTAGAAGGGATATTTATTGCAAAACAAAAATTAAATTTTCATTTTGCAATGAAGTTTGAAATTTATAGACAAACAAGTTTTGGATACAGAGATAAAATTATATCTGTTTCACGCGATAGTTCATTTTCACTAAATTTGTGTTCAGCAATAGTTTGATTGCGATTAACAAAGGCTAATATTCTGGCCGATAAACAAAATACCGCTTTATGAAAAAAGTTATGAAATAAGCCTGTTCGCATAGGACCACAGTTACTGTGTCTTATATAGTCATCTAAGTGGTGGTCGTAAGTATTATTCCATTTTTGATCAAGCTCTTTGATGAAGCTTACCCCTTTACTGAGTTCGATAATATGACCATTTTCTCCCCAACCAACATCATTTTCTTTTTGTACAGAACTAAAACGAGAATCAATCACACGGCTTATCCACGAAATAGTGAGTTCATTATTTCGAGCAATAAGCACTCCAGAATTAAATCGTTTAGAGTATCCTTTTGCCATAAAGATATGTTTTTCTTTTTCAAATACCGAAGATAAGGCAGGGCAATTAGCATTAACCAAAGTGTCAGCATCTAAAAACATAACCGTGTCATAACCAGACAACAAAGCGGTTCTCATTAATGTTAATTTTAGCCAACAGCATTCAACTCCTAAAGCTGAAATATAAGGGCGAGTAACAGCTTGGTGGCTATAACCGCGATTTTGAGCATATCTTTTGTGTGTAATTAGTTCTTTTCGATACATCCATTGGTAACCATTTAACGCAATACTCAGTACTAATGTTTTACTGGTCATAAACTCCACCTTTATTGTTAATGGGCTATTCATGTTTTGTCTTTATTACATGTTAAATTTCAAACATAAAAGCTAATATGTTAATTAACTAGCAAAAATTACTCCATTATTAACAAACGCAATATTCAAAGGGCTTGGTGAACGTTAAGAAAGGTACACTTATGTTTTAGCGATGCATTTCCTGAATTGTTTTGCATATTGCGACGTTAATTTTAATATAGAATTATTAATGAGATTGAGGCTTTCTAAGGGATGTAAAAAACTATTATTTGAACTTAATATTTGAAACTAATAATTGATGTTATCTCTTTTTAGGTGCATACGTGATTGTTACGTATAAATTTCACGAAATTAAAGGAGAACAAGATAATTAAATCACTTAATGCCAATTAAGTGATTTATCTTTTAATTTGTTAAGCGTTTGCAAGGGGAAGGGTTATTTTAAAACATGTTCCTACATCAATAACACTGGAAACTTCAATTTTACCATGATGTTTTTCTATTATCCCATGGGAAATAGGTAAACCTAACCCCGTACCTTCACCAACAGGTTTGGTCGTATAGAAGGGGTCAAATATTTTTAAAATATTGTCGTCACTTATACCTTTACCGTTATCTTGAACATAAATAATAACGTTGTCTTTTACTTGTGTCGTCTGAATTGTTAGCACGCCATCGGCTTCACAAGCATATGCCGCATTCATAAAGAGATTTATAAACACCTGACTTAAATCGTATGGTTGCCCTAGGATGTCATCGCATTCTGACAATTCTAATTTAATATCGATTTTGTATTTAAGTTCATTAGATGCCAATTTTAAACAGTCATTTATACACTCATTTATGCTGCACGGAGCAAGTGAATCTTCTCCTTTGTAGGATATTTTCTTCAAATTATCGACAATTTTTTTAACACGTTCAATACCATCAATGGTATCAACGAGTAAGGAAGGTGTATCAGATATTAAATAGTCAGCATCAATATCTTTACGTAAAGCTTGATATTGACTTAACAGACTTTCAGCACTCACTTTATCAGGGTCATGTTCTTGTATTATTTTGTCGAGTGTAAATATTTCTTTGATATTGTCAGATAAGCAAAAAAGATTACTGTAGGAATAAGCGATAGGGTTATTAATTTCATGAGCAATCCCTGCCGTAAGTTGACCAAGAGAAGCCATTTTTTCTGACTGAATGAGTTGCGCTTGTGTGGCTTTTAACTTTAGAACCGCACCTTGTAGATCTAAAACATTATCGTATAATTCTCGTGTTTTATCTTCTAGCAACTTTTCGGCTAATTGGCGTGCCTTTTTCTCTCGAACATAAGCTGTTTTATAAGCATCTATTTCACTCATATTAGTCCTCGAAAGATATCACTAGTTTACATTTTTCTGCGCCGTCATGCATACACTCAGGATGCTTAATTGATATTGATTGCTCAAAATGCTTAGCAGCACCTGTTATTAATCCTTCAGAAAGGTGGCATAATTTACGCTTTGATTTATAAAACATGATCAAGTCGCCTTCGGGGGTTTCATCATATTTAAACGAAGGTAAATAAGCATCAGGATAAACACGTTTTACTTCTTTATGTATAACACCATCAATACACGTTAAAAAGTCCTTTAAATTGTCAATATGTGAAACGTTTGCTGGGCTACTATTATACAAAAGGATAAATAAATATTCACCAAAGGCTCTTACTAATGTTGGTGCATCAATTTTCGTTATTATTGATAATTCAGATACGTAGGCCAATATTTCAGCATCGTCATATTGCATACCATTAGTATAAACACCTTCTGAACTAGGCTTTACTTTTTCTAATAATTCATTCCAAACAGGCATGCCCATTTTATCAATAACCATTTCTGAAAATGAAGTAAATATAGAACCTTGCATATTAAATTCCTTAAATCAGTTATAACGATGATTGTTCAACAACAACGGTAAAGTGATGTTTTTGATTGTGTTCGTACTCAATCAGTTTATCAATTGAGTGCTCAGTAAATTCATGACCTTCTGCTAATATTAGTAAATGCGTAGTGGAAAATAAACTATTCTTTAACATCATCCCAGGTAAAAGCTGCAGAGTACTTAACCCTTTTTCTGTAATGTTATCTTTAATTAATTCAGGTTTAGCAATTAAGATATCAAGGATGTTTTCATCATACTTTAACCCTCTAGATTTATTTAACTCAATAAATACCTGTTTAGGTTCCATTTCATTGGCATCGATTTTCCCATTAGAAAATCGGTAATAATCTCTTGCGATAATTATTATTTTACAGGCTAATAATATTTCATTATTCTCTTTCTCGGCAATGCGTTCAAGGGGAGCATATTGGTGAGTTAATATAGCCTTTACGTTATTTAAACGCTGAGCCGGAGAAAGTATTTGTTGAGCAATATTTCCTTGTGTCAAGAATTGCTTTCTTTGCTCAAAATGAAGTAAATTATAAGGTGTTTTGCAAAGGGTAGGGTCTAAGCCTAGCATACCTATTTCATTGAGAAAGCCTGCTAAACGAATATCACGAATTGCTTCTTTTTCAAGATGAAGTTGATTAGCTAATTGACCTGCCAGTTGTCCCACTTGTTTAGCGAAACTCGCGCTCAGATAGGGATCTATAGCAATGAAATTAAATAACATTTTTTCGCAGGCTTTATTATTTTGTTCATTTCTTAATAAAGAAGCCTTGATTTGCTTTGTGCGCAGAGTAATTTTGTCTTCTAAATCAAGATTTAAATTTTTAAGTAACTTATTTTTATATAAAATGTTGATCTTTAAATTATGATTTTCTTTTTTTAATCTAATTCTCTCTAAGCCATCTTCTACAGCATGAATGAGGTCTTCATTATTCCAAGGCTTATTGATGAATCTATTAATTTTCCCTAAATTGATAGCTGCAACTGTTGATTCAAAATCGGCAAAACCACTCAATACAATTCTATATGTTTCTGGATGTGATGTAGCGACTTTCTCTAAAAGTGTTGCACCATCCATTTCAGGCATTCTCATGTCTGAAACAATGACATCAATTGTGTTTTTTTCTATGATCTCTAATGCGTCTTGGGCACTGTTAGCAATGATTATATTATAAGGTTTACGATGAAATAATCTTTGTAAAGTCCTTAAAATAACTCTTTCATCGTCAACACATAAAACGGTCATGTCTGAGTATAAGGATTCATTAGTACTACTCTCTGACATCATTGTTCCTTATGAGTTTTGCAACTGAAAATAATACGTCGGTTATTATTTTTGTACTTGTTATTTGTATAAGTGTGATAAACACTTATTATAGTTATAACCGTTATTCATTCAAAAATCATTGATATTATTATATTTTAGTTCACAAATTATCTTAACTACATTTGTAATTTGTTTTGCGTTATATTAAATTTTATATAAAGGCACAATAAATTTATCTATAAAACATTTTATATTAAGCCGATTTATCTGTAATTCACTGTATTTATACCGGTGGTTTTTTGAGGAAAAAGATGCAAAATTTGAATAAATCTATCATTTTATTTGTAGACGATGAACCTGCAATTCTGAGGTCTCTTCAACGTATTGCGAGTAAAGTCGATGCGACTATTTTAACTGCTTCTAGTGGTTTTGAAGCGCTTGAAATTATTGAAAGCTCTCATATTGATGTGATTGTGTCTGATATAAATATGCCCAATATGGATGGAAATCAATTACTGGAGCAGGTCGCTCAAATATCACCTGAAACTGTGCGTATCGTTTTAACTGGCTGTGACAATATGGATACGGTACTCAATGCGATTAATTCAGGGCATATATGGGGGTTTCTTCATAAACCTTGGGATAACTTTGAGCTGATCGTAAAATTAAAGCAAGCATTACAGCTACAACATATTTTAGCTGAACGCACGTTAATGCGTAGAACGATTGATCAATATCAGATATACCATAAAGCTAAGTTTGAAGGCTTTATTGGTGACTCTATTCCTATGCAGTTTGTTTATTCGTGTATTGAGCAGAGCGCTCCTAGCAGCGCTTCTGTCTTTATTACTGGACCAAGTGGTTCGGGTAAAGAAGTGGCGGCACAAGCGATACATAGATTAAGTAAAAGAAAAAATGGACCTTTTATTGCGCTGAACTGCGCAGCTATACCATCAGAGCTGATGGAGTCAGAAATTTTTGGTCATATCAAAGGAGCTTTCTCTGGTGCTGTGTCGAATAGAGATGGAGCGGCAACACTTGCAAATGGTGGTAGTCTGTTTCTAGATGAAATTGGTGAGATGGATATTAGCTTGCAAGCTAAGTTATTACGTTTTATTCAAACAGGGTGCTTTCAAAAAGTAGGCAGTGGTAAAGAAGAGAAAGTAGATATTCGTTTTATTAGTGCAACAAATAGAGAACCTCAAATTGCCATTGATGAGAAAAAATTACGTGAAGATCTTTTCTACAGGTTAAATGTTATTTCTATTTCATTGCCTGCTTTACATGAACGAGGTAATGATATTGTTAAACTTGCAGAGCATTTTCTTAGCCATTTTTGTGAAGTTGAAGAAAAAGTATTTGCTGGATTTTCAACGGGAGCAGAAAATTTAATTCAGTCATATTCATGGCCGGGTAATGTTCGACAATTACAAAATGTTATTCATAGCTCAACCATTATGTCTGAAGGCCCATTAATATCTGAAAATGTTATTTCTCAACAATTGGGTCAACAAGCTAAACAAATTGATTCTCCAGAGAATGTTCAGCAGCCGATTATGCCTGCACACGCTGAACAACAGCAGAATATTCAAAACTCTGTATCAACGTCGCCTTCATCATCATTGTCATCTATAGCAACACTGGCAGACGTTGAAAAACATGCGATAGAGCAAGCGATAGAGTTGTGCCAAGACAATATTGTAAAAGCCGCGAGCTTATTGGGTGTAAGCCCGTCAACGTTGTACCGAAAAATTCAACAATGGCAAACATCCCCCGTAGAATAAGCCATTCTTAATTTGCAAAACGCTCATATAATTATTTTCATCCTGCAAATAATTGTATGAGAAATATTTTGTTTAAATAAAAAAACACCTATTAATCAGTCGATTAAAGTAAAGATAATATTGGAACGAAACTTGAAGGTATCTTGTTAACTATTTAGCAATGATAACTTTTGAGTGCTCTAATGCAACTGATACCTTTTCTAAAAATTCAATTTAATTCTGTAATCGAACTGCTTTCAAATGCTGTTTGGTTACTGAGTGCCGAATTTGTTGCCAAAATATCTAGAATTTTTACTATTGTTGTTTTAGCTGCACAATTATCGCCAATATCTTATGGAACAGCGATGTTAGCGTTAGCATTTCATGACGTATTTGCACTGTTACTTCGAGCTGGCGTGGGTAGCCAGATAATCAATTGTAAACAGCACCAAGTGGAAAGTTTTGCCAAGAGTGGAGTATTCATTCAATGGGCTATTTGTTTAACGATTGCTATAGGTCAATGGGGCTCTGCAGACTTTTTATCTTCACTTTATGATAATGAAAACATTGCTGTATTACTGAAGGTAATGGCAGTGATTTATCTTCTTTATCCTTGGGTTAGCGTAAAAATATTCCTATTACAGCGCGAAAACAAAATGCGTTGGTTTAGTATCAGAAACGGTATTTGCGTGATTATTGAAAATGTTTCTATCGCAGTAGCTGCTTTATTAGGAGCTGACATCTTCGCCGTGGCGTTAGGTAAAATAGCCTTTTCAATATTTTGGTTATTATTATTCTCGTTTGCACCTGTTCATTCATACGGAGTTGGTTTTGATAAAACAATAATCAAACAAATGTTAAGAACATCAGGAAAGCTTTTCAATACTGAATTTTTACGAGGTATTCGCGTTAATGCCGATATCTTTATTGCCGGTAAGTTATTAACGCCAGAGCTTTTCGGTTTTTACACTTTCGCAAAAAATGCAGGTGTAGGACTAAGTCAGTCTATTAGCCAAGTTTATATTGCTGCTTTATATCCTTACATATGTAAATTAGAGCGGAAAGGGCAATTGTTAACACAACAAAAGAAAATATTTACATTTTCATTGTTAATTGGTTTTCTATTCGTTATTCAGGCGTTAATTGCACCTATTTATGTACCCATATTGTTTGATGAAAAATGGTCGTCTGCTGTACCTATCATCACTATATTATGTTTAGTCGCATTACCAAATTTAATCGTTGATATCGTTTGTTGTTTTCAAAGAGCAACAGAGCATTACCATAACGAAACATTTACCCGATTAGTTTGCTTGTTTATCTCTCTACTTACACTTTTTATCTTGATGCCTAAGGAGCCAATGGAATTTGCCGTTGCTATTTTCCTTAGTAGTTTATTTTGTTTGATCCCTATTTATCTAATCAATGCTTTTAAACCTTTAAATTTTAACTTACGCACCTTACTTAACAGGAAGAACTCACATGAAAGCTAATCCAATCCCAGTAGTATCAGTTATCATTCCAATGTATAACGTTGGCAAATATATTGAGCAAAGTATCACGAGTGTGCTTAAACAAACGTATCATAATTTCGAACTTATTCTGGTTGATGATGGTTGTCTTGATGATACGCTAAATAAAGTGAATCAATTTACAGACCAACGTATTAGGGTTGTTCATCAAAAGAACAGAGGATTGTCTGGTGCTCGAAATACCGGCATAGACGTTGCCCGAGGCTTGTATGTTGCTTTACTCGATGCCGACGATTACTGGGCTAAAGATAAGTTAACCCAACATGTACAACATTTAACATCGAACCCTAAAGTAGGCGTTAGTTATAGCCCGTCATTATTCATCAATGAAGAAGGCGTGCTTTTAGGTGTTGGGCAATTTCCAAAACTTAAAAATATTACGAAACAACATATTTTTTGCCGTAACCCTGTAGGTAATGGTTCATCACCGGTCATTAGAAGATCCTTATTATCTGAAATTGGCTACTTCGGTGTTAAAAGAGATAAATACAGAAAAATGTATTTTGATGAAACGTTAAGACAATCTGAAGATATTGAGTTGTGGACTCGAATCGCTTTAACTACGTCTTGGAAATTTGCAGGAATTAAAAAGCCATTAACTTATTATCGTGTAAACAATTCAGGCTTGTCGGCTGATGTTGATAAGCAGTTTGCAAGTTGGCAACATGCGGTTATGTTAAACAAGGATTCTAATCCGAAGTTTTTCAAACAATTTTACAGTTTGGCAAAAGCATATCAGTTAAGGTATTTAGCGAGAAGGGCGATACAGTCTGAAAGTAAATTGACCGCTTTTAAGCTTATTCATCAAGCTATGTTCTGTAATTTTAGAATTATTTTTCAAGAACCTAGCCGAACAATTATGACCTTAGGATGTGCTTGGCTGAAATTCTTGCCCCGTGAAATTTATAATTCCATAGAAAAATTTGCGATGCTAAATTTTGGTAACAGTTCGGTTAAACAATAATGTGGAAGTAGTAATTAATATCTATAATTTATATTACCTTTTTTATACATTTAGTTTTGATGTCATATTTGAATTTAACGGGGCGAATTAGTCCCGTTAATTTTAATACTGAGTGAATATTAAAAAAGTGTCTGAAAAGATTAATGACATATATACCCGTTACCATTCAAAGCGCTCAAGCGCTCTGAAACATGCATCTTGAATGGTAAAGGGTATAAAGGTAACTTCGCCAATTAATATTTCATTTAACTAAGCCAAGTGGGCAATAGAGGTAATATGGCTCGTAATATAAAACCTGATGGAAATTCAAAAGTTAATCAGCTATTAAGTGGCATGGAAAAATCTGTTGCCGAAAGCTTTACCTATCAACAACGAAAAGCCCTAAGAAAAAGCATTCATACGCAAGACTGGCGTAGTCACAATGTAGATTTTAGACCTACCTTAGCGTTGCCATTTCTGCCTTGGAGCTTCTATGTTGTTTTCCTTGTTGGTGTAAACAGGAGAGGGTTGTTACCTGCAGAACGTTTTATTGCCTTTACTATGTTTTTATTAACTATATTTATTTTTGGATTGGTTTTGGTTGGCTGTCTTTTTGTCGTTATTTATCTATTGAAATCTTGGTTAGGTATAGATTTATTCCCAAATGAATCATTAGGACTTTGGGATAAATTCAAAAGCTATTTTTAATGCTATCTACTTAATTAATAGATTATTAATAAAAGTTAACGCCTTATATTGTTTGTTGATCTGCTAACACATTAAAAAAACGATAGTTTTAGTATTAAATAGCGGCTAATAGTGGTTAAATAAAAAACTATAATAATTGATAGAATCAATTTAATAATAATAATTCGTATTTTAATTAATAGGGGAAGTTGAATGAGTCAGGTTAAAAGTAATGATGGAATAGAAAATGAAAACTTATTTAGAGCTTTGTTTTGTGCACCAACAGCTATTTTATTAGTCTTGTTTGCTGAAAGTTTTTTGATGTCTTCAGGGCTTGCTTTATTTAAAGTTATCTATGTTTTAATGGCTTTGTATTTTACCCTCAGTACGCTTGCCTACGCCGCTTATTATACGAATGAACTTTATGAAGGCGAAACTGAAAAATTCATTAAAAATGATAATTTATTTAAAGCTATTATTTTTGCACCGTTAGCGGTTGCCTTCTGGTTCTTCTCAGTAAATTCAATTATGTCTTCGGGGCATTTTGTTTTTAATGCAACATATGTTGTATTAGCATTGATTTGTACACTATGTACACTTGCTTATGCGGCTTTTTATACCAACGATTGTTATGCGGCTGATGAGCATAGTGCATGATGAATTGAGTTAAATTAACGCATTAATTTAACTCAATATTATTCGGTGAATTTCAATTACGATTCATCAAAAAATTAAGAAAGTCTGTTACGAAAGTAATAGGCTTTTTAACTTCTACATTATTAAAAAAACAGATGTTTACTTCGGTGTTTTAAGCAACAAAGACCAACGCATCAACGTTGAATTAAGCGTTTTCCCTTTTCAAAAAAATTGATTATTAATCGCATTAAATATTTTATTGATCTCTATACTGTTCGAAAAGATTGGTTATAACAGGTATCATTGTTTTAGCGGAATTCAAATCATGCTGAACAAATGCGGTACTTATACAGCCTTCTTTTAATATACAAAGCGTGTTAGTTAATTCATTTGCATCAAGGCTTGAAGAACATATAACTTTTACATGTTCATATATTAACGCTCTAATTTGTAGCTTATGATTTTTACACTGTTCGTATATATCTGCATTTATTCCTTTATACTCAGCACTCGCATTAAGAAAAAAACAGCCTCTAAATTCGCCTAACGGAATTACTTCAGATTTAAACCAATGATCTAATCCATGAAAAACATTTAAAAGCGCAATTTCACCCGCAGGTGCTTCAGCTAATTTATTTTTAAACCATGTCGTGAAGTTATTATCCCTTTTCATAATCGCTGCAATGATTAGGTCATCTTTACTTTTGAAATGGTTATAAAGTGTTTTTTTAGCAATACCTGATTCTGTCAGAATTTCATTTATACCTACGGCATGTATACCGAATTGATAAAACAATTGAAGTGCGGTATCAATTAATTCATTTTTTTTAAGGCTCATAAAAATTTAGCTTATCTTCTTTAAGATTATTATTTAATTATATAATTGTTATGTAACAGCATCGGTAGCAGATTTGATTGACGATTAGCTTCTCATATAAATTATGGTGTATTTAACCGTATTTTAATTAATATAACGTATGTCGGTTAATTATTCATTTGATGTCTTAACTCATGCGTTACCCAATCAACGAAGTACCGTATTCTTGCAGACATTAATTTTGAATGAGAGTAAACAACATTTACATCAAGTGCTGGTGGTTCATATTCCTGTAGTACTTTACGTAGTTCACCTTTATCAAGTTCACTCTCTACTTGGTAAGAGAGAAAAATACCTAAGCCCAAACCTTCTTTAACAACATTTAACGCAGATGTTATGTTATTACAAATAAGAGGTCCTTTTACCGGAACTGAATGAATTTTGCCATCTTGGTGCAGGTGCCAATTACTCCCATGACTTAAACCTGAAAAAAGTATGCAAGGCGCTGTGCTGAGATCTTTAGGTTCAGTAATCGCATGAATTTCGTTTAGTAGCTTAGGCGTTGCACAGATCACCTGCCGAACACTGCCCACTTTTTTTGCCACCATATTTGAGTCGATCAACTTACCTATACGAATAGCTACATCAACTCTTTCTTCAATTAAATTGATGTTTTGATCAGATAGTAATAATTCAATATTTACTTTGCTATGTTTTTTCAGGAACTTCGCCACTAATGGCGCTATATATGTTGAGCCATACATGACAGAAGCCGTTACTTTTAATTTACCGCTTGGGGCCTGTTGATTTACACTTATCTCTAATTCAGATTGTTCAATTTCATATTGGATACGTCTACATCGCTGAAGATAACGTTTACCTTCTTCGGTAATTGTTATTTTACGGGTCGTTCTATTAATCAACCTAATATTCAAATGTTCTTCAAGAGTCGCTAATGTGCGCACTACAGTTGGCAAAGAAGTATTCAATACATTTGCGGCTTTGGTCAGGCTTCCACTTTCAATGATCTGCATGAAAACCTGCATTGCGATAAGTTTGTTCAACACCATTACTCCATATAATGAAAGTATATCATCCATAATAAGGTATTTATTTCACTAATCAAAGTATTGATAATGGGTTTCAGATTAAAGAGCACTTGCTCACCACTAACCCATCTTTTAGTAGATACCCAATGAAAGCAGCAATTTTAGTTTTATCAGATCCAAACCACGGGAAAGAAGAAGCATTAGGTCGTGTGTTTAATGCGTTAGCAACAGCCTTTGATTACAAAGAAAGTGGTACAGATGTAAAAGTAATTTTTAATGGCACAGGTACACGTTGGATAGCTGAATTAAGTAAGCCAGAAAGCCCAGTTCATGCTTTGTTTGAAGCAGTAAAAGATAACATTGCTGGCGTGTCATGTGGTTGTGCGGATGTGTTTGGCTCAGCAGAAGAAGTAGAAACTTCAGGTTTTGATTATTTAACTGATAACGCAGTACCTGGAACTCGCGGTCTACCAAGTTTGCATAAACTGGCATTAGAAGGGTATTCAATTATAACTTTTTAATGAACGTTTTATTAAGTCACTTAAGTGGGCTCTTCATCAGAGGAGCTTCATTCTTATAACCAATTTCGGTGTACTTTATCAGACCAATAATGAGAGATGAATCATATGAGCGAACAATCACTTTTTCATCCTGGAGAACTTGCAGTACAAGCTCTTGCTAATGAAGTAGATGCCGCTCAGCGCAATGGCTCTGTGGTGAGCAAACATATTGTTAAAGGCGCATTGCCCTTTATTGGGCAACAGTCAATGACGGTGGTAAGCAGTACAGATGAGGATAATCAAATATGGACATCGGTTTTGTTTGGTAAGCCCTGTTTTATCATAGCAAAAGATGATCAACATATTTTAATTGATCGCCAAAAAATAATTCAACAACCTAGTGATCCCCTTTGGAGAAATATAGAAAAAAACACCCAAGTAGGCTTGGTGATTATCGAACTTAGTACACGTCGTCGCTTACGAGTAAATGGTAATATTAGTCTCTTATCGAATGGTAAGTATGAAATCACTGTTGCGCAAGCTTATCCTAACTGCCCAAAGTATATTCAACGTAGGCAACCCCATTTATCTGAAGGTATATTAACGTATCACTCTCCAACGCCAATAATTAATAATAGACAATTACTGATACCTGATTATAAAGGGAACAGTATGTTCAACACGTTGGGTAATTTTGAGTCAAACGAACATGCGGGACTTTTTTTTATTGATTTTGAAAATAATAAATTACTTCAGTTAACTGGAACCGCTAAAGTGCTGTGGGATCAAATTGATGAAAATAATGTTACCGGAGGCACAAAACGCTATTGGCATTTTAATGTGACACGTTGGCAACAAACTGCATTGCCCCCAGCGCTTCATTGGACATTCTTTGAATATTCACCTCACAACCCTAAACAGCTCATCTCGGAAAAACTCCCACTTTTGGTATCTGAAATTACACAAAAGTCAGAGAGAATTAAATCATTCAAGTTAACGTCAAAAGATGGTGGCATGTTACCCGCGTTCGAAGCAGGCTCACATCTGCCCATAGAAATTGAACTTTCACAAGACAAAACCGCATTACGCCATTATTCAATTATCTCTTCAAGTCATGATAACCGTTTTTATGAAATTGCTGTACAGCAAGAAAAGTACGGCGGTGGAGGCTCAAATTACATGCATGAAAAATTGCGTTTAGACCAAACAATAAATGGCATTTTTCCAGTAAATTCTTTTTCCTTATCATCTTTGGGTAAACACCATATTCTTATTGCTGGAGGAATAGGAATAACACCGATTATTTCTATGTTAAGACACCTATCATTAAAGAATGAGTCATATGAACTACACTACAGTGTGAAAACAGATAACGACCTTGCTTTTAAAGAAGAGATAGAAATACTCGCAGGTAATAATGCGCAATTTTATGTCACTAAAGAGGTGAGTATTAAAGGTGCGTTATCTTCACGATTAGATATCAACTCACTCTTTAATGAACGCAATAAATCGAGTCATGTTTATGTTTGTGGTCCAACTAGTTTGATACAAGCTGTTAAAGATAAGGCGGAAGAGAATAACTGGCAGCAAAATCAAATTCATTATGAAAGTTTTGGTCGTACGGTAGAAATAACCGATTTTGCAGTTGAGGTTAAGTTACAAAAATCTGGGAAAGTAATTATTATCGATCCCAAACAAACTTTGTTAGAGGGGCTTCTAGCTGCAAAAGTTGACGTTCCCTTTGAGTGTAAAAAAGGAGAGTGTGGCATGTGTATGACTGAATATATTGAAGAAACACCAGAACATCGTGATGTTTATTTAACCAAAGCAGAGAAAGCACATAGTTTATGTTTGTGTGTTTCTCGTGCAAAAAGTAAATCAATTACATTAAATCTTTAAAGTATTTAATAAGGTGTAGTGTTATGAAAAATTTTACAGATATTGCTTTTACCGAAGATGTTAAATCGATTCAAACAGAATTTGGCTCACGAAAAAATTACGTCAGAATGGAACAAAACCCAGCGCCAACAAAGTTACCGGAAGATGCAAAAAATTTTATTGAGGAAAGTGACCTTTTTTATCAAGCTACAGTAAGTACAAATGGTTGGCCATATGTGCAGCACCGTGGTGGTCCCAAAGGAATGCTTAAAGTATTGTCTGATAATAAAATAGGCTATGCAGATTTTAAAGGTAACAAGCAATATTTGAGTGTTGGAAATATCCAAAGTAATAATAAAGTATCGATTATTATTATGGATTATCCTCGGAAATCGAGATTGAAAATTTGGGCTAAAGCAGAAATAGTCACTAAAACCGTCGCACCAGAACTCATTAAACAGTTGCAAAATTCTGAGTATAAAACACCAATTGAACGTGCAGTTATTTTAACGGTTGAGGCATTTGATTGGAATTGTCCTCAGCATATAAAGCCTCGATTTACAGAACCAGAGATAGCAGAATGGTTTGCTCCACATCAACAAAAAATGTCTGAACTTGAAGATGAAATTAAAATATTGAAAGCGAGATTAGATAAATAGCACGAACAAATGGCTTTGAACAAAACGAGTAAAATTTGGTATGGAACCCCACAAGTCGTTTAACAAATATGAAACGGCGAAGTTCGCCTTTTTCTCTAAATTAATACGTAAATTAATAATTTCAGTTTAAATTTACTGAATGAAACTTCAGTTTTATCGGTCTATTAAATTAAATTAATGAAAGGTAATAACGACATGTCTAATAAAATACATTATGTCTTTTTCGCAATAGGAATACTTATGAGTTCAACGACAACAGCACAAACAATAGACAATGATAAAAATATGGGAGTTATGACACAAGGTCTTAGTCATTTGGGTTTAACTGTTACTAAGCTAGATCAAACGACAAGGTTTTTCACTGAAACTTTAGGTTGGAGGCTCGCGGGAGAAAAACCGTTGTATCCCGCAAACTTTGTAACCGATGGAAAAATGTTCGTCACGCTTTGGCAAGTCTCCAATATAGATTCAGTGATAAATTTTGATAGAAAAAATAATGTTGGCCTCCATCATTTAGCACTATCAGTTTCAAGTAAAGAAAATCTAGATATGCTTCATGAACGTTTTAAAACCGTTGATGGCTTGGTTATTGAGTTTGGTCCTGAGCTAAATGGTAAAGGTCCTACTATGCATATGATGATTAGAGAGCCAAGTGGTAACCGTATTGAGTTTGCCTATAAGCCTTGAATACAGTAGATGAAATTACTCTTGAAAATACCGTAATCATGTGTGTTATTCACTTCTAAAATAATAAAAAAAGTAAGAGTAAGTAACACATTGACTATTAATCACTGAGTTATTAAATACATAATTATTTGTTTGAGTTAGTTGCGTCCGGCCATTACTCCACCATCAATATCCCAAATAGCGCCAGTTACCCAAGAGGTATCCGAAGATAATAAAAAGGCAATAGTGCTAGCGATATCTTCAACCGAACCAATTCGTCCGACTGGGTGAAATGCGTTAAAACCCGCCAAAGCTTCATCTAATTCTTCTGGTTCAATAAAAGATTGATAAATTGGGGTTTTAACAACGGCTGGTGATACTGCGTTAACACGAATGTTATGTTCAGCCAGTTCCATTGCCATGTGCTTAGTGAGAGCATGTAAACCTGCCTTTGCCATAGAGTAAGCAGAGGAGGGCGTTGCTTTAATGGCTTGTTGAGCCCACATTGACCCAATATTGACAATGTTACCACCATCATGCTTTTTCATGTTAATTGCGACAGCTTGCGAAACAAAAAATGTCGCTCTGTTAAGTTCCATATACCTATTATAATCATCATCATCATGTGTTAAAAACTCTTTAGGGTTAAAGTATCCCGCGGCATTAACTAGGTAGCTTAAATTTAAATTATCCTGATTTATATACGATATTAATTTCTTGATATCAGTTTCTTTATAAAGATCAGCTTGGATCGCAGAAGCTTTTCCTATCGCATTAAGTTGCTTTAATGCTTCCTCTAATTTTTCGGCTTTACGACCTACAATAATAACTTCAACATTGTGCTTAACTAATAATTTCGCAGTCGCTAACCCCATACCACTTGAACCACCGATAACCATTGCTTTTCCTTGATGTGTAAAGTCCATCATTTTTCTCCTGTAAATTGTTTAAAAGTAAAGTAGATACCGCTTAATGATATGGAAATATAATGATGAGAAAAAGTAGGTACAATTTAGTAAGCTAGGTACTTATAGGTACAGTTCCTTGAATAATAAGCAGTTTTATTTATTGAATTAAATGATTGTTGGTGTTTTTATGATGTTTATAAATTTAAGGTAAATCAGTATCCATTTAATCAGACACAACATAATCAGGTTCAATCTTCAAGCACCCTTAATCCTTTGAACTCGGTTTCATCAAAGAGTTGTTACTAATTTATTGACCAAATCATTTAGATTCCTTTGTTGTTTATCTAGTTGGCGTGAGAATTATTTTATTACGTAAAATATTAAAGGCCCAACCTATAATAACTATCGAAACTGCACCTACCAATACTGGATTAAAAAGAAATGCCCAATCTTGATGTGTCATTAATATAAGTAGCGGGTTAGCGCCTGCTGGCGGATGAGTGGTGTTTGTTAATAGCATCAGTGAAACGCCGATGCCTGTAGCCAATGCCATTGTCCAAGGTTCAATAATACCAAATGAAACAAAAAACAAACCAACAATTGCGGTCACTACATGACCCAGTATTACATTTTTAGGCTGTGCAAGGGGGCTTTTGGGTAATCCAAAAACTAATACTGTTGTCGCGTCAAATGGTGCCATCAACCAGAGTCCTTCGTTGGTGATATCACTGATAAAAGCTAAAAAAAATATAGCTAAAAATGAGCCAAAACCCGGGATAATGGCGAGTAATAATTTATTTTTTTGAATATTATTCATTCTGATAACCCATTTACTTAATTATTGATAATGGTAGACAGGTCGGTATACCTTTGCAAGGTTTTAAATTTTAGATGAAAATTAATTTTTATGCTATTTTGAAAGTTATTTTAGCTACTTCATGTCTACCTTATTTAAGGATAATAATGTTAACCTTTAAGAACACTAATAAAAGACAATATCTATGAAACGCATTCTGTATGTTGAACACAGCGCTTGTACCAGCCAATTATGCCAAATAAGGGATAAAGTGAGAGAGGCATGCCATGTGTTAATGTATTCCGAGAGTGATATTAACCTTATTACCCTTGTTATTGACGAGGCCTGCACCAATATCATTCGCTATGCCTACGGTGGCGAATCTGGACGAATTATTCTTGAAATCTTTGAGCATGAAAATGAAGCAATATTTCATTTGCAAGATTTTGCAAAATGTATTGATAAATCATGCTTAGAGCTGAGAAAAACGAATATACTAGAGCCTGGAGGACTGGGCTTACAACTTATATATCAAGTGATGGACTTTGTTCAGCTGCTTCCTCCTGAAGGTTCAGTAGGCAATATTTTAGAATTAAAAAAACACTTACCTAAAGGATCTCAAAATGACCTTTGAGCAAAAAAAACACCTACATTATCAATTATTAGCACTTACTGGCGAAGTAGATTTACACAATTCTCCTCAGGTGAGAAAACAGTTACTTGATATTGTCGAATCGGGCAGTTCAGTTATCGTTGATTTTTCTGCATTAAGTTACATAGACAGTTCAGGTATTGCCACCTTAGTGGAAACTTACAATCTAGCGAAAAACAAACATTTGTCTTTGACGATTGTTGGAGCTACAGGAGCGCCTTTACAAGTAATGGAACTAACCCATTTAAATAAAGTATTTCCAATGATAGACAGCCTTGACGAAATAAAAGGATAGTCATGACGTCAAGTAATCAAAGCATTATTGAAGTCAAAAATCTGGTGACACATTACGGTGATCGCAACATACTTAAAGACATTAATTTTTCTGTAGAAAAAGGTGAAATTAGAGTCATTATGGGGGGGAGTGGTTCGGGTAAAAGTACATTACTTAATCACATGTTAGCGCTACTCACGCCCACTTCAGGCAGTATTGTTATTGATGGTGTTGATGTGGTTAACGCTAACCGTAAAACACTGTTAAAATTACGACAAAAAATGGGTGTAGCTTTTCAAGGAGGAGCACTATTTAGTTCGATGACCGTTGGCGAAAATATAAAGCTTCCTTTACAGCATCATACCAAACTTGATGAACACACTATTGATATCATGACTCGGTTAAAGCTTGAGTTAATGAATTTAGCCGGTTATGAAGATCTAATGCCTTCTGAGCTTTCGGGTGGTATGTTAAAACGCGCTGGTTTGGCGCGTGCGGTGATAATGGATCCCAAATTACTCTTTTTTGATGAGCCATCAGCAGGGCTTGATCCTGTTACTGCCGTTGAGCTTGATGAATTAATTCTTAAACTGCGTGATGCCATGAACATGACTATCATCGTTGTTACTCATGAATTAGAGAGTGCGTTTAAAATTGCAGATAAAATTACGGTGTTATTTGATGGCGAAATAGCGATTACTGGTACCGTAGATGAAATAAAAAACAGTAAAGATATACGCATTCAAAACATGATTAATCGCCGAGCTAGAGATGAACATCTCGATGCGGACGAATATATTAAACGTTTAACTACGGGGAAAAATTAGCATGTTGACCGTATTTATGACGAAAGTTAAAACGAAAATTGAACATTTGGGTGATTCAGGTTTAGGCATTGTTGAATCTTCAGGTAGATTAGGCGTTTTTCTTTTTAATACCTTATCAAGATTGTGGATGTACCGTTTCCCCTTAGAGGAAACAATCAAGCAACTTCTTTTCATTGGCGCGAGAACGGTTCCCCTTATTTTAATATCCGGGCTTTTTACGGGTATGGTTGTTGCACTTCAGTTTTACGATACATTGATCCGCTTCGGCTCCGTTGATCTGTTAGGGGCTGCGGTTGCCATGAGCTTAATTCGTGAGTTAGGTCCAGTGATGGCAGCACTTATGGTTATTGCTCGTGTAGGCTCCGCTACCTGTGCTGAAATAGGCATTATGCGGAATGAACAACAATTTGATGCGCTTGATTGTATGGCTATCGACAGTTTTCACTATGTGATGTTGCCAAGATTACTCGCTGCAATAATTTCAGTACCTTTACTTACTGCAATGTTTGACACTTTTGGTATAGGTGGCGGATATATTGTAGGCGTATTAATTCATGGTGTCAGCGATGGCGCATTTTTAGTAGGTATGGCTGATACCATTGTTTGGAATGATGTTTGGATGGGTATTGTTAAGTCATTTCTATTTGGCTTAGTTATCATGACTGTTTGTATGTCTAAAGGTTTTTATTTACACATTGAGCAAAAACAGTCTGGTGCTGTTGGGGTGAGTCAGGCAACGACGCAAGCCGTAGTGCTCAGTGCTGTATTAATGTTATTTGTTGATTACATTGTTAGCTCATTAATGTTGTGAGCTTAGGAAATATATTATGAAAAAAATGAACGTGAATTTTATTGTAGGCCTCTTTATGTTATTTGGCATGGGTACAATGGCTTATCTTTCGGTAACTATTGCTGGTGTTTCTGGTTATTCTGCTGACAGTTATCAGTTAGTTGCAAAATTTGACAGTAGCTCAGGCTTAAAAGAGGGCGCTTTTATAGAGATTGCCGGCGTTAAAGCGGGTAAAGTAACGAGTATTGAACTTGATAAAGAAACCTTTGAATCTGTGGCTGTTTTTGTATTTGATAGCGGTGTTATCTTAGCTGAAGATACGATTGCTTCTATCAGAACATCAGGAATTATTGGTGATAAATTTGTTAAAATTTCTCCTGGTGCATCAGATGATATATTAAAACCAGGTGATGAGATCATTGAAACAGAATCTTCTATTAGTATTGAAGAATTAGTCAGTAAATATATTTTTAGTTCAGATAGTGATAACGAGTAAAACCATGAAAAATATACTAATAACAGTTTTATTAACCCTATGTACTTTTAGCTCTTTTGTTTCAAAAGCTGAAACGGGAACACCAACCTCATCATTAACAGAAGCTGTTAATCTTTTTGTTAGCGTTGCTGGTAATAAAGCATTATCACTTGAAGAAAAGAAAGTCAGTATTACCGAAATAGTGAAAAACAAAATGGATATCCCCGTAGTTTCCCAACGGGTAGTTTCGCGATACTGGAAAAAAGCGAATAAAGAAGACAAACAAGAGTTTATTTCACTTTTCACGCAAGTTATTGTGAACACTTACGCTTCATTGTTAAATCAATACAACAATGAAGAAGTAGAATATCTAAAAGAAGAAATTAAAAAAGGCAAATATGCCAAGGTTAATACCAACATTGTATTAACTGATAAAAAGATCCCAGTAAATTACAAATTATTACTTAGAAATGATCAATGGCGCATTTACGATTTTTCTGCTGAAGGCGTATCTTTGATAAGTACTTATACTAATGACTATAAAGCTACTTTAAAGCGCAGCGGTTTAGCCGGTTTGAATGAAGTACTGAAAAAGAAAGTTTCCGCTAAACCTTCTTAACAATTAATCCTAATTTATTACCTAAAAGGAAGACGGTATTGACACACCTTACTAAGTTAAGTCAGATTGAAGGTTTCCCTAATTCATTAGCTTTTCTACAAAGCATCCTTTCTACTGAGCTTGGTGATTGTACTATTGCGGTGATAAATAGTTTAAATTTGGATGATAATCATTTTCAAATTTCTAACTATTGTCACCCTAACAGCCAGCCAATATATAAAGTGGCTGAAATCCTAAAACGTTCAAATGAACAACGTATTTTTCGTGGTAACTTTATTGAGCAATGGCAAAAAATGTCTAGCCCATCTCATGTCTACAAAGAACACTGTGCTGCATTATTTCAAGATGATTTAGCAAACTATGACGATGTTTTAGTTTTGCCAATTCTACTCGATGCTAAGGTTGAGCGTTGGGTGCTAATTTTAGATGCCGAAAATGATAGCCACAGTCTTGATTTATCAAAGCTTAATCTATTAGTAAACTTTGCTGTATTGAGCATTGCTCGTGCTGAAGAAAAGAAAAAATTACAAGAGATCACTAATTGGCGAGAACAAGAATTAAGTGAAATTTCTCGACTGCAGCATTTATTATTACCAGAAGAAGATCTATCAATTCCCGGTATAGAATTAGCGTTTAAATTTAAAGTTTATAAAGAAGCGGGTGGTGATTATTTTGATGTCACAAGTTTATCGAAAGATAAACCTGAAGGTGAACCTCATAAGTTTGGTGTGATGATTGCCGACGTTACTGGACATGGACCAAGTGCAGCGGTTGAGGCAGCAATGTTTGATGCCATTCTACGTACCTTTAAACCCGAAGGGGATACTCCAAAACCTGCACAAGTCATCGAGTACGTTAATACACATTTTTTCACTCGTAAAAATCGCGGTAAGTTCATTACTGCTATCACTATGTCTTATGATCCTGAAACCAAAATTTTGTGTTATGCCTGTGCAGGACATCCTTATGGCTTTATCAAAAGAGGTGACACTTTAATCAGACTTGATCAAGGTAAAGACATTCCAATAGGAGTTTTGAAAGAGTACGAATGGAGTAATCATGAAATTAAGGTGATGCATCATGATATTATTTTTCTTTATACTGATGTAGTGCTCGAAACAAGAAATACCAAACAAGAAGAGTTTGGTTTTGATCGCTTAGAAAAAGTTTTGATTGATGCAGAAGCGTGCCCACATTGTTTAGTAGATGATGTAGCAGACGCATTAACGAATTTCAATGAAAGTGATGAGCTGTGTGACGATTTAACGCTGTGCGCTATTGAAGTTTTCCAATAAACCCATTGATTGTTTTAGTGACTTACTAAATTTAATGTAGCGGTTATGCTTTTATATCTTGAATAGAATCAAATAACGTAAATACTTTGTTGAGTTGAGTTAACTCTAACATCTTCAAAGGTAAATTATTGGCGCCAACAATGTGTAGTTTTAAGCCAGCTGTAGCGGCAATATTAAAAATTTCAATCAGCGTTGCTATTCCTGAACTGTCGATAACATTTAATTTTGTAAAATCTAATAAAACTGATTTTTGATCAGATATTACGTTTAATAATTTCTTTTTCATAACTGCAGAGTTGTTGAAATTAATCTCTCCCACTAGATGAATAATTTCATATTGAAGGTGTTGGGTATTTTCTGGCGTCTCCTGCAATTCAATTGATTTACCTTTGTAGAATAATGAAAGTACATTGATTGATAACCGAGTCAGAAGATGTAAAGTTTTTTCAGCGAAAGCTTCTTTTGTATTGTTATATATTGAAACTCCGTTTATAGGCTCTAATTTATGTAGCATTTCAATATTTCCTTAATAATAATTGCTTGGGAGAGTTGATATATTAAGGGAGTGCTAAGAAACTGACTACACCACTTTTGTACAGTAAATGTTTGGTTTTGTAGCTAAGTGTAATTTTTTGTATAACTGACGATTATTTGAGCTTAATGATCCAATAATTCATTCATATCCATTTGTTGTAGTTTATTTACAAACCACGCAAGTGCTTTACCTTTATTTCTTTTCCCCCAAGCAATGTATAAATCATGCTGTCTATTTTCACGGCCTTTTAATGATAAAGCGACTAACTCTCCAGAGTTTACTTCACGAGTAATGCGATGAGCTGGTAAATAGCCAACGCCAATTCCCTTGCAATGGGCTTCTATTTTTTTCTCAATGTTAGGCACGGTGATCCTAGCCTGTCCGTCAAGTAAACCAACCGAACGGGTGGGTAAGTCACGAGAACTGTCAGCAACGACAATAGATGGATATTTTTTTATCATTAAATTAGTAATAGGTTGTTGCTCATTACACAGAGGGTGAGATGCATTTACTGCGAATATGAAATCAATTGAACCAATATGATGAGAAGTAAATTCACTTCCTGAAGTATCTCCTTCTCCACCTATCATAAGGTCACATCGCCCACTATTTAATGCATCCCAAGTCCCACCAAAAACCTCTTCAGTTAAGCGAATATCGATCCAAGGATACTCTTTTTGAAACTGTGCGATAAGTGAATAAAATGGTGTGAATTTTAAAATTGAATCTATACAAATTCTTAACTCAAGCTCCCAACCACTGGCAGACTGTTTAGCCATATGAGTAAGTTCATCGGTGGCATTTAATATTAATCGTCCTTGCTCAACAATCATTTTTCCTACTGGGGTTAATTCGGCTTTACGCTTGCTGCGGTCAAATAACGCAATACCTAAATCATCTTCAAGTTTATTAATGGTGTACGAAATTGCAGAGGGAACGCGAAATAGTTCTTCTGCTACAGCGGCGAAACTTTGCTTACGTTCTATTGCTTCAAGAACTTTTAAAGCGTCAAGTGTTATAGGTGAAATCATTACTTCAAATAAACTGAATTAATAGTTCAGTTATTACCGTTATTAATTAGAGGGGCCATTAAATATAATGGTTTCAACAATCAAATACAATGAATATTAAGGGAATTAATTATGTCTAACTTAAACAAAATACTATCAACAAACGCGGGTTTCGATACTTTGGCACTTAGGATCCCTGCAGCCATTATTTTTATCGCACATGGAGCCCAAAAACTATTTGCTTGGTTTGGCGGTTATGGCCTAGAGGGAACAGGTCAATGGATGGCATCGATAGGCATTGAGCCAGGTTATCAAATGGCATTGCTAGCAGGTAGTGCGGAGTTTTTCGGTGGCATTGCCTTATTAATTGGCTTAATGGTACGTCCTGCAGCATTAATGCTAGCTGTAACTATGTTGGTTGCTATTTTTAGTGTGCACTTTGTTAATGGTTTATTTATGAGTGCGAACGGATATGAGTTTGCGTTGGCCTTGCTGGCTATATCTGTTGCTTTGATGATTAGCGGTGCAGGTAAGTTTTCTGTAGATAAATTATTAGAGAAAAGAATATCTTAATTTATCCAAATATCTCGGAGTAAATCAACATGAATAAAGTAAAGAGTAATTGGAAAAGCAGCATTAAAGACGGTGAGTATCGTCGTAAAGATTCACAATTTAGAAATTGGATCACCGCTGATGGTAGTGCTGGGGTAACTGGAAATTCTGGATTTAAAGCAGAAGCAGGGCGTTACCATCTTTATGTATCATTAGCATGTCCATGGGCACATCGTACTTTAATTTTTCGTCAGCTTAAGGGTCTTGAAGACTATATAACGGTGAGTGTGGTTCACCCAGATATGCTTGAAAACGGTTGGAGCTTTGCGCATGATGATAACTCTGAAGCGCTTTATGGTACTACTGGGGATACGCTTTATTCAAGTGAGTATATGTTTGAAAGGTACTATGAAAAAGCGCCTGACTACAACGGCCCTATTACTGTACCTGTGTTGTGGGATAAAAAGTTAAACGTGATTGTGAATAATGAATCGTCAGAAATTATCCGTATGTTTAATTCTGCTTTTAATGCGTTAACGGGTAATGGCGTAGATTATTATCCTGAGTATTTAAAATCAGATATAGATGAAGTGAATGAATTGGTTTATCACAATATAAATAACGGTGTTTACAAGTCTGGTTTTGCTAGTACACAAGCAGCTTATGACGAAAATGTTAAACATTTATTTGATGCTTTGCAGCAACTTGATGACAAACTTGCTACGCAGCGCTATTTAACGGGTAACGAGTTGACTGAAGCTGATTGGCGTTTATGGCCAACGCTAGTTCGTTTTGACTCGGTTTATCATACGCATTTCAAATGTAATCTGAAATTGATCAAAGAGTACAATAATATTTATCATTACATGTTGGAGTTGTATCAAATACCAAACATCGCAAAAACGGTAAATATGGCTCATATCAAACGCCATTATTATGCGAGTCATCAGTCGATTAACACTTATGGTATCGTTCCTACAGGTCATAACCAAGACTGGTCAGTACCTCATCACCGAGAGCTAATTGGCGTTTAACTCAAGTTACTTAGGAGAAAATATGATTATATTGAATACATTTAATTCGGAGCCGACTCAAGATGGTGATGGTGTGAAAATTTCACGTATCGCTGACTTTACCGGTAAATATTTTGACCCATATTTAATGTTTGATGAATTAAAGTCTGATCAAAAAAGTGATTTCATGGGCGGTTTTCCTGCGCATCCTCATCGTGGTATTGAGACATTCACTTATATGATAAAAGGAAGTTTTGAACACCAAGATCAACTTGGCAATAAAGCGACAATAACGCCTGGTAATGTACAATGGATGAGTACAGGTTATGGCGTAGTACATTCCGAAATGCCCATGGTGGATGAAGATGAAAGCATGCATGGTTTTCAAATATGGTTAAACATGCCAGCAAAAGATAAGTTACGTCCGGCGCGCTACCAAGATTCTACCCGTTTACCTGTATTAACGAATGAAACAGGTGCAAGCCTAAAATTACTTGCAGGCCATTGGACATTTGGTGGTAACACTGATTCATCACCGTTAACGGGGTTGGCAGCTAATGGGGCAATAGCAGATATGACACTTGATAATAACGCTAAAGCTGAGTTGGATTTGTCTGGGGCTGAACAAGTATTAGTATATGTTCACACCGGTAGTTTTATCTCCCCTCGTTTAAATACAGGACAAATGGCTATCGTTGATTCGCAACAAGCAATGTCTATTACTGCTTCACAGCATGGTGCGGGAGCATTGATTTTAGTGGGTAATAGAATTAACGAAAAAATTGCTCACATGGGACCATTTGTGATGAATACTGAAAAAGAACTTCGACAAGCGATAACCGATTATCAATTAGGGAAGTTTGGTGAAATTGCCTAACTGCAGTTCTATAAGCATTTTAAAAACTAATATCGATAAAGCGAGTTTTGTTTTGTCGAATATTTCCAATTAAAATTTCAAGCTTGTGCTCCATAAAATTACGACATACATATCTGGCCTGAGTGTATTAAGGTTAGAGAACTTTTCAATGATCTACTCGATGAAGACATTGTCGATTACGTAAATATTCAAAGTGACGGTTGATACTCAATAAGTCAGCTTTCGTGGTTAAATATTAACTAATTATGCAATGGAAAGATTTTAAAAATGAGTTGACATTTTTCTGCCACATTTCATCATAATTTGAACATTGCTCCAGATTGATTTAAGAATATAATTACACGCTTCAAACATATGTTGAAATTCAACGTATTAATATACGCATTTACTCGTTTTGATTTTTACTTTCAAAATCTGTAACTGTCTAATAAAACAGAGTACGGTATTTGTTATGACATCTAGTTTTAAAAGCCTTTTTATTAACTTCAGTTTTTCGATCTTCTTTTTAATCTTTAATATGGGGATCGTTGTTAGTGTTCAAGCTAATACGATATCAAAAGAAATAGCAGAGCAAGAGCTTAAGACAGGTGCACGTATTGGCGTATCTATATATGATTTAGCGGCTAATGATTTATGGCATTATAACGGTAATTTAAGATTTCCATTAATGAGTACATTCAAAGCTTTAGCCTGTGCAAAGTTACTTTCTGATGTAGAAAAAGGGATCCAATCTTTTGATACTTCAACAATTATAACGAAAAAATCACTTGTTACTTGGTCACCGATAACTGAGAAGAATATTGGTAAAATAATGACATTAAAACAAGCATGCTCAGCCGCGATGATTATGAGTGACAATACCGCCGCCAATATAGTACTTAAAGGTATTAAAGGACCTGAGGCGTTAACCCAGTTTATGCGTGGAATAGGTGATGATGTAACACGTTTAGATCGAATAGAACCTGATTTAAATGAAGCAATTGATGGTGATAAAAGAGATACAACAACGCCAAATGCAATGGTGAAAA
>Ga0209825_1000435_pt1 | contig 32007 bp, 21 predicted proteins | sample EN8Hudsemesocosm_FD_184631 | JGI IMG/M metagenome (GOLD analysis project Ga0209825, IMG submission 184631) | Methane-oxidizing microbial communities from mesocosms in the Hudson Canyon - EN8B Hudson Canyon (SPAdes) (version 2) | ecosystem: Environmental > Aquatic > Marine > Cold seeps | place...
ATATGTTCAAGCAGGGTAGTCAATGTGGTACTGGCGTTCTCAAAATCATAGTTATAGATTTGATTCGTTAACGTCATCATTTCAGGTAGCGACCGGATGTTGGTTGTTGCTTTCTGGTTAATGGTATCTATTACTTTCCTTGAGTCGGTATTACCTTCGGTTAGTAATTGTGCTAATTGTTGGAAGTCGGCTATCAATTCTTTTTCATCGTTAGCGAATGCCTTCTCAAGGGGGCTAGACTCTTTTACAGCGAATGACTTTAGCTCTTTTATCACGGGTTCCAAGATTGATTCAGTGAGCTTAAACTTTGTCTCGATTGCGTCATAACCTACACCTTGCTCATTCCATTGATTACAAGCTAGCTCAAGCTCTTTTGCGGCCTCTGCTAAGGCATCAATCCCCATTGTTCCTGCCACACTCTTGAGAGTATGCGCTTCAATAACTATCGTCTGATGATCTTGGTTATCCAAGGCCGCTCGAAATTTAGCGGTGAAGTGTTTTTGGTTGTTGTAAAATAGTATTAGCAGGTTTTGGTAATGGCTTCGGTCACCCTCTAAACGTGCGAGTCCTGACTTGATATCAATACTCGTAATATCAGGTAGGAATATTGATGTGTCTGGGTGAACATCGGATTCAGGTAAGGTTTGATGAACTTGTTTTTTAGAATCCAGAGGTGGATGTTTAACAGTGATCCACTGCGCCATAGTTGAAAACATTTCCATCACTTTAATGGGCTTTGAAATATAAGCATCCATACCAGCGGCTAAGCATTTTTCTTGGTCGCCGACCATCGCATTGGCTGTCATGGCTATAATTGGTAACTTTTTGAAACGTTTAATTTGTCGCATCGCTCGTGTGGTCTCATAACCATCCATGATTGGCATCTGAATATCCATCAATACACCGTCATATTTTTCATCTAACATGCTTAGTGCTTCCTTGCCGTTGGCTGCGATATCTACATTTATGTGCGCATTTTCTAATAGGTCTCGTGCTACTTCTTGGTTGAATTGATTGTCTTCAACTAGCAAAATCCGAGCGCCAGATAACTTGGCAACGGTCTCAGAGCGAGAAATTTGTTTTAGCGCCGTACCTAGGTATGTATGTGTTGCGAAACCCATTCCGGTCATAATCGTATCGTGTAGCGTAGAAGGGGTGATCGGTTTGGAAATAAACCCGTCTACCACGGCTTTGCTTTTATCGTCGAAGATCTCACTTGGTTGCAACGCGCTAACCATAATAATATTGGTTGACCGAGGGATGTTATTATCGGCTCTGACTTGGCTAGCCACTTGTAGGCCGTTCAGTCCTGGCATTTTATAATCCAGAATCAGTAAACGGAAAGGTGTGTCATTGTTGCTCGCAGCATCAATGATACCAAGGGCTTGCTCGCCACTATTTGCAGTTGATACTTCGCACCCGAAAGAGGAGATTGTCTCGCTAAGTATTTGTCGGGCAGCTGAGTTGTCATCTACCACTAGTACTGGCATTCCTTTTAGTGTCTCAAGGCTCTTTTCCTTTGATAATTTAGGCGTAGTCATTGCGGGGTCCAGCTCAAATAAGGCCGTAAATACAAATACACTGCCTTCATTTTCTTGACTACGGATGCTGATTTCACCCCCCATTAATTGTACTAGCTGTTTACATATAGCCAGCCCTAAACCAGTACCTCCGTACTCGCGCGTCGTAGAACTATCGGCTTGTATGAAGGGTTTAAACAAGCCAGCTTGCTGAGACTGAGTTAGGCCAATACCGGTATCACGTAGAGAAAACTCAACCCTTACTTGTTCCGTTAAGAGGGTGGCATGCTTTATAGGTTCAGCACCATCATTATGCTTGCGTTCTAAAGGTAAAGGGACAGGTTTGATCGATATTTCAATTTCGCCATGCTCAGTGAATTTGGTTGCATTGCCTGCTAAGTTGATTAGTATCTGGCTTAAACGAGAAGGATCACCTATCAACGATTTTGGGGTGAGTGGATCAATTCTAAACAGAAATTCTAAGCCTTTTTCCTGAGCTTTAATCGCGACAATGTTGGCTACTCTGGCCAATACCTCTTCTAATTGGAACGGAATGTTTTCCATATCCAATTCTCCTGCTTCGACTTTAGAGAAATCAAGGATGTCGTTAATAATGTTGAGTAGTGACTTTGCTGAGCAATCTATTTTCTTAAGGTAATCTTGCTGCTTATTTGTCAGTTCTGATTGTTGCATTAACTGCGTCATGCCTATAACCGCATTCATCGGAGTACGAATTTCATGAGACATATTGGCTAGGAAAGTACTTTTTGCTTGATTGGCTGCTTCAGATACTTGTTCCGATTTAGCTGCTTTCTCTTGTGATACTTCTGCTAGGCGTTGCGATTTCTCAGCATTATTTTTTGCTTGTTCTTTTTCAGCAATTTCCAGTGCTAGTGTGTTATTTAGTGTGATGAGCTCTTCTGTATTAGGTATGGCTAATGCTTTTGGAATCAATGGCCAAACAATGACTGCGGTTGCCAAAGAGGCGACAGCCGTTATAGCCTTCATGGCACCACTTAACCAATAAGCCCCATTCCACACGTTGTAAATCGACATGGCATGCGTTGCGCTGCAAGCCAGAATAAATACCCCAAAAAGCAAGATGACATGGCTAAAAGCCAAGTCTTTACGCTTATAAACGAAATAAGCCAAAGCGACAGGGATAGAAAGGTAGGATAAAAAAATAACAGAATCGCTGATGACATGTAACAATACCAAGCCATCATTCCAAAGATAACAATGACCATGAGGTGGCATTGAAGGGTCAAACAACGTACTAAAAAAATCTGCAATTATTCCCATAATAATATTGGCCTATTTACGTTGCTTTATTGTAAGTAGTTATAGCAAATAAACTTATAAAAACCACTCTTGCTAATATTGATAGTTTATAAAGAAAGGTGTTTTAGTTTTATTCAGTTTTAGCGCGAATGCAGGCGGCGTTGAAGTTAACTGGTACGGCCTATCGTTGTGAATTATTTGTGATCTAAATATTTATTTTTGTTTTGCCGGTGTTTATAACACCTCGCGATAACGCTCTTTGATAGCCAGAATTTCGGGTAAGCAATTTCTAAATGCTTCAACTAAGCGTGGGTCAAAATGTTTACCTGCGCCTTCTTCTATAAGTGCCACCGCTTTTTCAGTGCTCCAGGCTTTTTTATAAGGGCGTTCAGAAGTAAGTGCGTCAAATACATCAGAGATCGCAACAATACGGCCCGATAGTGGAATGTTTTCGCCTATTAGGCTATTGGGATAACCTGTCCCATCAAACTTTTCGTGATGGTTCTTTGCTATTTCCTTTGCCATTATCAAGAGTTCTGACTCGTGACCTTCGAGAATTTCGACACCATAATCTACATGTTTCTTCATGATCTCCCATTCGTCACCATCTAGTTTTCCTGGTTTCAGCAGGATGTGATCAGGGATGCCAATTTTACCAATATCATGCATAGGGGCTGCGTTATATAGCATATCTACCCACTCGCTATTGAGATTAAGTGAGTTTGCTATTATTCGACTATAGTAGCTCATGCGAACAACATGCATGCCCGTTTCGTTATCTTTAAATTCAGCGGCACGTCCAAGACAGCTGATAACTTCAAGTTTTGCTTCTTTTAGTTGGCGTGTTCGCTCAGCCACTTTTTTTTCTAATTCACGGTTTTGGTTATATAAGGCTAGGTGTGTTTTGACGCGGGCGCGTACAATCGATGGACTTATGGGTTTTGTAATATAATCAACAGCCCCCAGTTTTAGGCCTTTTTCCTCGTCGGCAGCGTCTGATTTGCCGGTTATGAATATCACCGGAATATTAACCGTGGCAGGGTTAGACTGTAAACGGCTGATAACTTCATAGCCATCTATGTCAGGCATCATGATATCTAATAGGATCATGTCTGGCTGAGGGCTTGACTCTATTAGCTCTAACGCCCGTTCGCCACTTAGGGCAACTTTCACGCAGTATTGAGAGCTTAATATACTATCGAGTACTTCAATATTTTCTGGAGCATCATCTACCACAAGAATGGTGATTTTTTCAGCATCATATTTCATTGATTATCGCCCCCTTAACGAAGTATTTATTCAACAAAGCATTACTAGTACTCGACTTTCTCTCCTTATTATCATAAGTCACAATATTGAATGTCGCCACCATAGGCCTGCTGATATTCAATTTGTTGATCGTAGTATATTGCCTATATTAAGTTGTATAGATCCAATAAATTTTGGAAGCACTATTAACAGAGCTTTAAATTAAGACGCATTCAAAAGGTCTGAAGTCAAAACTAAAAATAGACAATACCTACTTATAAAATTATGTGGCTTAACTTTCCTATCCTAAAAAAAGTGGTGAATCAAATCATATTTTTAATGTCAGAAGAAAATGTCGGGTATGCGAACATATCGTCTTTTAATTGGCCGGCTAAAATGCCATAGCGCATTGCCATAGCAAACACATGAATTAAATCTTCACCTCTATGACCAACAATGTGCGCACCCAAAATTTTATCAGAATCCTTATCGACAATTACTTTAGCCCATGCCACCGTTTCGGCGTAGCTTTTGCCTGAAAACCAATCTTTCATATTATTAACGGTAACCGAAACATTTAATTTTTGCTCGTTTGCCTGAGCTTCGGTCAGGCCCACTGTTGCTAGTGCAGGGATCGTGTATACGCAGCTCGGTAACACACTAAAATCAGGCTTTATGCTGGGGCCATTGACAATGTTCTGACCGACAACTCGGCCTTCGAAAGTTGCAATGGGTGATAGCTGAGGTGACGTCACAATGGCGTCCCCACAAGCCCAAACAATTGGGTTTGAGGTAGACCGCAAATATTCATCAGTTTTTATGGTAAAACGATCATGCTCAATGTTGCCCGCTTCTAGATCCAACATATCGACATTAGCCACACGACCTGCTCCGTTAATAATTCTATCGGCTTCGATAACGCGTTCCTTCCCGTCTATTTCGGCCTTTACAGAAATTCTGGAACCCGTTTGATAGACCGACTTCACTTGCACACCTGTATGCACGGTAATGCCTATTCGTTCGCTTTCGGATTGAATCGCGGCAACCGCATCACTTTCGATCCTAGGCAATAAACTCGGCATGACTTCTAAAATGGTGACTTTTGTTCCCGCTCTGGCGTATACATGGCTGAACTCCATCGCAATTACACCACCACCAATGAATACGACTTCATTAGGCTGCTGTTCTTCTGACAATACGTCATCGGAAGTAATCATGAGTTCAGCGCCAGGGATCGGCAATGGTCGGGTTTTTGAGCCCGTTGCGATAACGATGTTGTCAGCTTGCAAAACAGTGTCGTTCACTTGGACTGAATTTGGCCCTACAAACTTAGCCGTGCCCCGGTAAATATCGCCGCGTTTTTCAGCTACGCCTGCCATCGCATCAGGAATAAAGCTGATCATATCCTTCTCGCGCTGAATCAACTGTTGCCAATTCAGTTTTGCAGGGCTAACGTCAATACAATGCACTCTTGCTTGGGCGATATCATGTAATGATTGAGCTGCTCCAACTAATACCTTTTTCGGAGTACAGCCACGATTCGGACAGGTACCACCAAAATCACGCTCTTCAATAAAGGCAATCTTTTTGCCCTCTGGGGCTGCAATGGCTGAAACACCTAAGCCAGCATTTCCGCCTCCAATAATGATAATGTCGTATTGAGTAGCCATAAAAACATCCTCCTTTTCGTAACGTCACATACTGTTCAATTGATAAATTAACCATAGTGGTGTTTTTCAAGATAGTTGGTAATTCTCATTTGAGCAAACAGTATTCATTCGGCTTTGACCCATTATAATTAGTAGCATTGTGGGGTCGGTGTCTACTGATGTTTTATCTGATCTTGCATTGTGCTCATATTACCCGCTATGCAAGATCAGATTGGACGCTATTGCTCTGTTACTAGTCTTGATAAATACGTTTGCTGACTCCAGCGTTGTTAACGACCTGAAAGGTGTCGATATCGTCAGCAATCAATGGATCGATAACCGAAGTCTCTCCTGTTCCATCCAGCTCAATTGAGTAAACTTTCCGCTGTACTCCGTCATCCCATAATGCATAAGCCATAAGCCAAGGCCTCGTAGGGTGAAAAACTGCCCCGGAAAAGCGGTCTGTGCTCATTCTGTTGGTTAGCTGTGTGCCTAGGATCATGGCAGGCAGCCTTAACTTAGTGGCATTCGGGCCAGACTCGATTGAAAGCAACATCAGTGAATAGTAGGCAAGGATAATATTTTCTGCATTCATCATGCCCGTTATCAGCGCCTAAACAGACGTTAAATTTTAAGCTTTATCAGGCTGGTAATTCGATTTTTAAAGCACCACAAATTTAATCACTTGATGTCGTATATGGAGGGCGTTTTATTCTCATGATTGTAGTACTTTTTTATAAATACCCGCTATCTCAAGCCTAATAACGTTCATGTCGGATATTACAGCCTGATATTAAACCTAGAATGACTTGGCCATTAACGCTTTTATTAAGCCGCTTACTCGGAAAATTGAGATCATACGCTTGAGGTTGTATGCCAGAACCCGGACCTTCATTTCAGTGCTTTCCCACTTAAATACCCTAGTCAAAAGGTGAGTGGCTCCCATCCAGAATTTGATCGTTCCAAAGGGATGCTCTACTGTTTGTTTTCTGGTGAGCATACTGCCAAGTTTAGACTCCAGAAGCTTAGTCATCATTTCAATTCGCTCTTCATGTACCCTGCGTCTAATATTATTCATTTGGTGAACTAATAGCACAGATAATTCGACTATACAGTGGTTAGATATTCCATTATCTAGCGTCTATACTGAAGAAACAGAACCTGAACTTTTATGAGTGCTCAGAGGTGATATGAAAGTTTTCAATATAAATATGATAATTTTATTTATACTCATTATTGCTCATCCAACTTTGGCCTGGAGCAGTGAGAGTCCACCTGAGAGAAAAAAGTTGGTCATCCTTAACTGGGGCAATTATATGGACCCCAGTGTCATCAATGATTTTGAAGCCAAATTCAATGTGACGGTTACTGAGTCTATCTATTCCAGCTCTGATGATCGCGATGAAAAAGTCGTGCAAAGCGAGGGTAGGGGTTACGATATAATTGTCATGGGATCTAAGGATCTTCGCCGCTATGTTCAACGTGATTGGATCATTCCTATTGATACCTCCAAAGTGCCAAACCTTAAATATGTAGGCGAACGCTTTAGAAAGGTTCTTCCTATTGTAGAAAAATATGCCGTTCCATATATGTGGGGTACGACAGGCATCATTTATCGAAACGATTTAGTCAAAGAAAAAATTACGAGTTGGAAACAGTTTTATCAACCCAAAGAGTACCTGAGAGGGAAAATTATGGTGCTTGGGGCCAACCGAAATGCCATTGGTTTCGCGCTGAAATCCTTGGGGTACTCATTCAATAGTGAAGACAGTCAAACTTTGGCGGAAGTGGAAAGTCTATTGTTAGCCCATAAACCTTATGTTCGCACTTATGGCAATCTGAAGGTGAAAAAAGAATCAGGTATTATTTCTGGTAAGGTATGGATGGGTATGACCTACAATGGTGATGCCCTCGGGCTTAAGAAGTTCCATCCAAACCTTACCTATATCGTACCGAAGGAAGGAGGCGTGTACTGGGTAGATCATTTGGCGGTAATGAAATATTCTCAGGAGCCACAATTGTCTCTGGATTTTGTGAACTTCCTTCATCAACCAGCGATAGCTGCTCGCTCGTCTATCTATCTCAATAGTGCGACTCCCAATTTGCGTGCTAAACAGTTTTTACCTAATAGCTTTTTGGAGAACTCTGTGATCTACCCGTCTGAGAAAGCGTTAGCTAATTCGGAAGTCGTGGTGCCATTACCGCCAAGGGTTCAAAAAAAATACAATACCATCTACTCGAAGTTAGTAGACTAGAATATTGTGAAACACTCTCTAACAGAACGTGAACCTAGCTCTACCATAGCTCTTTATGGTGATGTTAACTGCAGTAAGGTTTCAGCTATCTCAACAATCGATTCTCATGAACTTACAAAGTAAAATATTACTGATCTTGATCCCCATGGTAGTTTTGCCCCTTTTGGGGCTAGGCTGGATCGCTTATGATCGCCTTCGTATCATCGCTGAGATGAGTTCACACGATCAAATGAAAACGATGCTTGATCAAGTCGCCTTGAATATCGAGTCAAACCTAAATACGTCCCAAGCAAATGTCGAATTATTTTCTAGTTCCAATTTGATCAGAAACTATATGCTAGCACAAGAGGATGAACGGTATGGTTTGCTACAGCTCCCGCTACTAAAGCTCTTTTCCAGTTACCACAAAACGTATCCAGAATATTATGAAATTAGGGTGTTGCTGCCAGATGGCTATGAAGACACCAGGTACACAGAGGGCGTTTCACCTAATGCCACTGAAGAAGAGAAAGATACGCCTTATTTCCGACGATTACGCGATATTAATGCTCCCTCCTACAGTACATTATTTTGGAATCTGGATAACGAGGAATATGCCTTTCTAATTGCGCAAAAACTTATGCTTGTAGACACCGGTGTAGATGACTCCACAGAGGTTGCACCTTCACTTAAAGGTTACTTGGCGATCACATTGCGCTTGGACTTTATAAAGCGTCAGGTTCAAAACAGTCGGTTTGGTAAAGCGGGGTCTATCTTTTTTACCAATGAACATGGCAAGATATTATTCGCTCGGAATGATCTGAAGCTGCCTCCTGCTTTAACCAATGTCCTTTTATCCTCCCTACGAAAGCAGATAAATACCGAGACTATTTTCACTCTACCGCTGGAGCAACAATCCTTTTTGTTTAAAGGAAAGCAGTTACACCCTCAACTGTTTGTATTTGCAGCGGTGCCTGAGCAAGAGTTACTTGCCGAGAGCCATTCTTTGGGATGGATTGTTACTGGAATAATTATCCTTGCGATTATCCTCACGATTAGCTTGCTTTTCTCCGTGCTGAATTACTTATTGATTCGACCAATCCACCAATTGAGTATTACTTCTGAAAAGATAGGCCGTGGGGATTTGGTGCATTTAAAGGATGGTTCCAGTGGCTCAGAAGAAGATTTACTACAAAATAACGATGAGCTGGGTGTGCTGGCCAGAAGTTTTCATAAGATGGGTCTGGCTATCCTCGAAAAGATGGAAACCATCGAAACATATAGCATCTCCATGGAAGAGAAAAATGAAACTCTGCGCCAAATGGATCAACTTAAGGATACATTTCTTGCCAATACCTCGCATGAACTAAGAACGCCGCTTCATGGAATCATAGGCTTGACCGAGTCATTGATCGACGGGGTCGCGGGTTCTTTGCCTCAGACAGCCAATGACAACCTCCTGATGATTGCTCAAAGCAGTAAACGACTAGCTAATCTCGTTAACGATATTTTAGATTTTTCTAAAATGAAGAATCATGACTTACAGCTAAAGCGGAAAGGAGTGGATGTAAAAAGTATTACGGATGTCGTTATCGCTATCTCGAAACCCCTAATCGGCCAAAAACCGGTGAACCTGATCAATGATCTTCCAAAGGATATTTCTTTGGTGGATGCAGATGAAGATCGTCTAGAGCAGATTTTGCTGAACCTTGTTTGCAATGGAATTAAATTTACAAATAAAGGGTCGGTAAGGGTTACTGCTGAGGTAATAAGTGAAAGCCTTATAAGTTCTTCACTATCTGGGGAAGGGGGGGCACAATTACTAAAGATTAAGATAATCGATACCGGCATAGGTATTCCAGCAGAAAAGCTAGGGAAGATTTTTGATCCCTTTGAGCAGGTAGATGGCTCGACGTCCAGGTTGTATGGGGGAACAGGACTGGGGTTGACGGTAACCAAACAGTTAGTCGAGCTACATGGAGGAAAGCTTGAAGTGGAAAGTTCTGAGGGCCTTGGCTCAGCATTTTCATTCACCCTTCCGATTAAGAAACATGCGATACAGATGCAACCCAGCGCTCAAGCTAAACAGCATCAATTTGTTCAAGTCAAAGGCAACAAGACTCCGATTTTTTTTGATAGGGTACATAAGGAGGAGGTTGTAAAAAAATCAAGAAAAGACAAGCTTGTTATTGATAATCAAAACGGTAAAACGATTTTGGTAGTGGACGATGAGCCGGTGAATGTTCAGGTATTGAAGAATCAGTTAACCTTGAAAGGTTATACAGTATTGACCGCTGATGACGGGTTTCAGGCGCTGGATATATTGGAATGTAGGGCTAAAGAAAATGAACCACTAGATCTGATTTTACTAGATTTAATGATGCCTCGAATGAGCGGGTATGAAGTGTGTCAAAAGGTAAGGGAGCAATTTGATATTGATACCTTGCCGATTGTAATGGTAACCGCGAGAAATCAAGTTGTTGACCTCACCAATGGGTTTGAAAATGGGGTCAATGATTACATGGTGAAACCTTTCAGAAAGGAAGAGCTTTTAGCGAGGGTATGCGTTCATATTAAAATTAAAGATGGTATTAAAGCGACCAAAGAAAAAGAACGATTACAGGTGGATATCATGTTTCGTAAGATCCGGGAGAAGCAGCAGGAACAGCACCATCAGGCGATGGAACAAAAAGCTCAGCAACTATCATCTATGAATACAGAATTACAGGCCGCCCTTATTGATTTAAAATCGACTCAGAATCAACTTGTGCAATCAGGAAAAATGTCGGCACTGGGGAGTTTAGTTGCTGGGGTGGCTCATGAAATCAATACGCCTATTGGCAATGGCATTATGATGTCTTCCAAATTGAAAGAGAGTGCTGAAGAGATTGAAAAGTTGTATGAAGACGGAGAAATGACTCGGAAAAATTTAGCAGATTATTTCGAATTAACCAGTGAAGGAAATAACCTTATCCTCAGTAATCTCATGCGGGCCGGGAAGTTAGTGCGAATTTTTAAACAAGTGGATGCGAATCAACTGGAGGAAAAGTCATTCATAATCAGGGTGAAGGAATATTTGGAAGGTATTCTAGTTAGCCTTGATCCCCAAAACCTTACTGTCACGGTGAACTGCGAGGAACCCTTAGAAATAGACACATATCCTCTGGCGTTTGTTCAAGTGGTCACGAATCTCATTCTGAATAGTGTTCTGCATGGCTTTGTAACAGGGGAGGAGGGGCATATCCAAATAAATGTCGAGCAGAAGGAGAGCCTAATCGATCTGCGAATCTCTGATGATGGGAAAGGGATTTCTAAAAAGGACTTGGAAAAAATTTTTGACCCATTTTTTACCACCAAACGTGGTATGGGGATGACAGGTTTAGGGTTACATATCGTGTTTAACATCATCACCCAGAAAATGAAGGGAACAATTCGATGCGAAAGCACAGAGGGACGGGGTACAACCTTTATTCTTCAGCTACCAATGTTTAAGGATTAGTCACAGTTCACGGGATTAATGGAACTCCAGTTATATGAAAAAATTGCACAACATAACTATTAATCAGCCGAACTACAGGAGCAAAGATAGTTTCAACCAATTGATTCCACCAGCCCCTAACCAGACTATTTCTGTATAAACAGGGGGGGGAGTTTATGGTGGGGAGCATAGGATATTAGAAAACCAAAACGGGTGGAGAATCGGTAAAGGTCGACTATTTATATAGCTGTGCAGGTTATGTGGGTTGAGTGACCAACCATAGAATTTTATTATATTTCCAGCCAAGCCAATGATATCCATTTTGGAGGCTAAATCAGGGTAGGGTAATTAAATCTATTATGATCAATTAACCCGATATTTTCCGATATTTACACTGACTATGTTAATGGCTTTCTTTCCCAATAGTTGACTGTGTTTTATCCATATACGAGTGAAGCTAATTGCGTTGTTAATGAAAGTTAAAAACTGATCTGAAGTGGAGTCAATATAACAAGCTATAAGAGGTCCATTAAATTTGTAATTCAAATAACGGCACGAGTTTATTTAGTCAGTACAACGAATTATTCTAAGGTTAATGGATTTAAAAATAACATCGTTTATAGGGCGAGCTTGAAATTAGTGCCGCACTGGAAGACTAAATAGAAGAAGTGGATGATTGTATGGGGTGTTCTAAATTTAATGAAATCGGACAGCATCTCAATTCACTATGGCGCTGTGTCGCTAAGCGAACTAGAATTATGGAAGTAACTCTACTACTCTTTCTTTATAGTTCTGACAATTGAATTAGTTACTTTTCCACTTAGGAATAAGAGGAGTTATGCAATATTTTTATAACGTAAGCTCTTGTTATTTAAAGTTAAGGCTATTCAAAAATAAACCGATAATTTGGTTCATTATTTTATTGTCTTTTCTCTCTTCTAGTTCTTATGCAAACAAAGAACAAATAACTATTTATGCCTACCATCTAAAACCACCCTATATCATTAGTGTTGAAGAAAAAACAGGCTTATATTTTGATTTTCCCAGGTATTTAAATAGTAAACCAGGCCCCTACCAATTCCAGACAAGTTTTATACCTCGTAAAAGAGTAGAAATATATCTTAATCTTGGTGAATTGAATGGCATTCTAATTGGAGTTAATCCAGTCTGGTTCAAGGATAAGGCAAAAACCAAGTATTTATGGACATCAACCATTTTTCAAGATCAAGATGAAGTGGTTTCTCGTGCGCAGGCTCCTTTTGAATACCTCGGTCCTAAATCTCTGGAGGGTTTAAATTTAGGAGGTGTTCTTGGTTTTTATTACTTTGGTATTAGCGAAGCTGTTGAAGCAGGGGAAATTAAGCAGATAGATTTAAATAATGAATCTTCTGTTTTACAAATGCTATTATATAAGCGGCTTGATGTCGGTATTGTTAGCCGCTCAACACTAGATTTTTTAGTGAAAAAGAATGAATGGCAAGGCCAATTCCATCGTTCATTAATTCCTCATGACAAATACTCTCGCCACATTTTATTACCCCTAAAGTACTCTAAACTATACAAGTACATTGAAAGTATCATTGTTAATATTAATGACGATCCTATGTGGCAAAAGATGCGACTTAAGTACGAATAAAATAACAAGTGCCAGAATAAGTTTGGCATGTTAGATTCGATAAAACACTAGGCTCAGTCTAATATATTGCTTCAATAGCGTTGGTGCAAAAAATAAAACTAATTCCTCCCCCCCCAATAATTTTAAACTTACCAGTTATTACTGTGTTTCTTATGTGTTAAGTATGAAATTGTGGAGAGCTTGGTTTAACTGTAGCAATCCAATTTGATGTTAAGTTTACTCCTCACCCTATTGAAACCGTAGAGGGTGCGGCTAGAATATTTAGAATCCATGATATTCGACATTCATTGGCATCTAAGTTAGCGCAAAATGGTATGTTGTTGCAGGAGGTGAGTGAAATGCATAATGTTTTACTGGGTTAATAGTGTAGTTCTATTGCTTTAATTTGATCAGAGTTAAAGTATTAGAAATTCTGAGTAACTAATATAATTAAACCATAATTCATCGTTTAACCACTCGATAGGTTCATCATAAAGCTTGATGTGCAGGCCGTTGATATCATTAATTGTAGCGTTATCGTATAAGGTTATTTCTGACCAAGGAATATCTATGGAAGTTTTTTGGTCTTGAATTATTGGCATGCTTTCAATACTGGGGCTATTTGATCCCACTTTTGCAATATTGCTTATATCTGATGTTGCATCATAGAAAGCAAAACTATAGTGAGTAGCGCGGTTATCCTTATTTTCAAATTCAATATGGAATGACTGTGAACCTGGGTTTGAGCTAAATACCAAACCGTTATTAGCGGTAGTCATTGCTTCCAGCGCAGCTATACCACTGTTAGTTGAATCGTTATATATACTTGAGTAAACAAACTGTTCGTCATTTACTAAATCCCCGTTAGGGAGTAAAAATTCAAAGTCTTTACGGCTACTTTTACCTTGTTTATTCTCGACGACAACTTCCCAATTACTTAGGTTTACCCGATCAAGATTAATGCTTGAGTAATACCTGCATTCAAATACATCGAAGTCAGAGTAGTAACATTCTTCCTTTGTTAGGTTATCTGGCCCCCCTAGCATATCGAAATATCTATCATTCACTTTATCGTGAAAATACAAATCGCTTAAATTATCTGTTCCTTTGGAATCGTTTATACTAACTGATACGGTGAAACGTATTGACCTATTTGGTGTGACATCCCATTTGCCGTAAAAACTCGGGTGATAGTGAACGATATCTGTAGAAATATTACCAACTTTAAGGGAGTCTGAAGACCCGCTGCCACTACAGCCAGTTAGAAGAAATGTAAGTGTGAATAAAAAAGCTAAAATATTGATTGGCTGCACGATATATCCCTATGAGTATATTTTCCGTTATTTCCAATGGGGACGATTATATGCATACGGTTTTGATAATACTAACCAATTTACTTCACCAAGTCCCTTATAGTAAGCGAAAGTACTAAGGGGGGAAACAATTGAGTTAACCTAATTGCTTAAGTTACGTGTAGTTTGAGAGCGGGGAGCATAGGATATTAGAAAACCAAAACGGGTAGAGAATCGGTAAAAGTCGATTATTTCTATAGCTGTGCAGGTTATGTGGGTTGAGGGACCAACCATAGGATTTTGTTATATTTCCGGCCCAGCCAATGAAAGTTAGTTTGTTGGGGTAAATCGGGCAGGGTAATCAAATAATTCAGGTTGAAACTGTGATGCAGCATGAATAGTGGCTCAAATCGCAGACATAAAAAAACCCGAACATTTTGCAATGTTCGGGTTTTTCGAATAGTGGTGCCCGGTCTCGGAATCGAACCAAGGACACGAGGATTTTCAATCGGTTGAGTAGTACGACTGATGTGTTGCAACGCCGCAGAATAAGCGACGTTTGAAGCTGTGACGTTAAACCAATCAAAAGAATTCCTGACTATTACACTCGCTCAATAACTGATTATCTTTCCTAGTTGTAGGATTAATGATTTAGTTACTTTATCTGTTAGTGGAGTAGGTGGAGTTGAAAATTGTAAATTAAACATCAAATGAAGATGTTATTTCATTTAAATAAAGGTAAGTAATTGGAGCTATATTTATGGATTATTTTTATATTAATTTACTGTGTTCTATTTATTTTGAGCAGTGGCTACGGGAGCTGAAAATTAATATAAGAATTTACTAGAAAATTGATTTAGTAGAGCGGGTATGTTTTAGGTGCAAATGTTTAAAGACTAGCGTCGTCCATATAATTGCTGTTAGTCTGAAGTACCTTTCAGTGGACAGTGGTTAGATAAATGCATTCAGTTTTTGCACGGCAGCTACAAGATAACCCAGAGTTACAAAAAATAATTCAACAATGCATAGATTCAAATGATTTTTACGAATTTGATGAGTATTTATTTAAACTTCGTAGTCAAGATGAATACCTAAACCCCGAAAACAACACTAAGTCAGGTATGAAGTACTATATGCCGTTTCACTTCGCAGTTTTTGAGAAGGTAAGAGATGCTTATATTGATGCGATTAAGAACTCGTCTTTACCTATAGTAAAAGTATCATTCTCAGATATTGATCAGCACAGAAAAAAACTTGGTTTTGACAGTTATGGAAGTCCACAAGATGTTCTATATGGGTTCACTTCAGAGCGTTATAAAAAATGGGGTGGGTGCTTAACAAATCTCTTTTTTCAGTCAGGGAGTATGGCTGGTGCGGGTGAAATGTATGTTACTACTGCGCCAAGGTATTTAGAACTTGATGGTGCTGATGTTGTTATTGATGAAATTGACGGAGCGATACCTATAGACTTCTGGGAAACTCAGGATGTTCTACAAAGAAACTCAGTTATTCAAGTATTAGATGACCTTCGCAAATTCGCTCTTTCTAGTGACGGGGACTTGTATCCTAAAACTTACTCCAAATCGGCCGCGATCCGAATTATTGGTTTTCTAAACCGTATTGTGAAAGAGAATGATTTTGATAATCTCCTTTTGATAAGAGTTAATTATGCAAGGGATGCCATTGAAACCTATTTAGATTCCAGTAGTGCAAAAAAAGCATCCCCTTTTAGAAAAACCAGTGATCATAACCAAGAACAAATAGCAATGAAGTATGCTGATGAAGGGAGATATATTCAAAAAATTCTTTCAGGAAGGAAAGTAGAGCATGTACAAAGTAATGTCAAAATGGTGGTTAATCCTTTAAGGGGCAATAAGTGCGAAGTTGACAGCATATATCGCGTTCTGGGTAAAAAGGAAATTGTTTTACTTGAGGCGAAAGGTAAAAACTCAGTATCGATTGGACAGTTATATCAAATTTACGAAACGTATAAACTTCGACTACCTAAAGGTTGGAACATTCGAGTCTTAGCGCTCCTTCTATCATCCACAACTGAAAAACATATTCGTACAATTGTGGATGTGGTTGAGGTTGATTTCGAAGAGGCATTAATTGGTAGTGTAGCTGAAAGCATGCACTCAATTAAGATAGTGAAACACTACAAATGGAATATTCTCACCTCTAATTAATCATCGATATAAAGTAGCTTTTTTATTTCTGCTGCTATTGCATGAGACAATTGGGCGGGTACTCCGTTACCCACAAGACGAAATCCATGCCATTTAGTCTTGTGAAATGTCATCCAATCTGGATACCCCATTATCCGCCCACCTTCTCTAACTGAGATTACTCTGTCATGTTTATAGTGGATTGGCCTAACTGCAGTATGTGACCCTTTGTTTCCCTTAGTGCCTGCTCGAAGAGTGTGGGAGGGCTTTTCAGGGTGTAGTCTGCTTTTATGGCTTGTTGAGTCCTGAGTTCCAGGTTCTAACAACTTTATACGTTCAATTACATGGGCTGCATGCAGCGTTCTGTTGTTGCAGTCAACTGAGTACGGATTCCAGTTAGGGCTGGGTAATGAGTAATCATTCAGCCTCATCTCTTCTAGTCGCATGTACTTTTGGTATGGTGATGTTGCTTTATTTAGATTTGATGATGGAAATTCGTGACCTGCTATTAGCGAGTCGAAACAATCTATATCTGGTAGATCATCTATTGCATTTGAAGAGGAAAGGAAGTTGTCCTTCGTATGCGTTTCTTGAGGAAATTCAAATGTTTTTTTAAACTCTTTCTTGATACCAATAAGAAATAATCTTTGTCTAGCTTGTGGGCAACCATAAGTTGCTGCATTCAACACCGTGGGTTGGGATATTTCATAGAAAGGTTCTACTCTGTCAATAAGGTGTTTTAATATAGGACCTATTGTCTTATTTTTGAAGACCCCTCCTTGGGGTGCAGAGTCATATTTCTTACAAATATAACAGGCTGTTTCTTTTAAGTATTCAGCGTGAGAAAGGTGGGTCGATACTACCTTTAAGAACTCTTCGCAGTTTTTATCATTAATAACTTTAAGATTTAACATTTCTGCAAGTACAGATGTAATAGAGATAATTGCAATCTCTTTCTTTTTATTGATTACAGATTGCGCAGCATCGTCCCCAGAATCACATCCACTATATCCGGAAATTATATGTTTATTGAGTTTTTGTTGTAAGCTAAGAAATGTTTTTTCCACAAGGGTAGCTACGTAATTGGTGTCTAAAAGACTTTCCTTTGTCATTTGCAATAACGAACTATGAATTTCCTCTTGCTCTTCCTTTATAGACCCGCTGATAACCCTTTTTCTATACTGAGCATCTCGCGCAGCAACACTTTTAGGGACTGATGGCAAAGAATCTACCAATATACTCGCAGGCTCGCCGATGCTTTTTGATAATCTTTGGATGTGCACAGAGAATTTAGGAGGGGTGCCTGCATTGGCTAATCCAGGTACATTTTCCATCACAAAAAAATCAGGTTTGTAGTCGATCACTACATCCATAAACTTAGATGTTAATAAGTTTCTTTCATCCTCAGTAACACGTTCACCAATATATGAAAAGCCTTGACAAGGTGGTCCCCCTACGACTCCGTGTATTTTAGTATTGCCTAGATTGGTGAGTTTGTTTATTTCGATTTTTGGGGATTCCGCAATTCGAAATATATCTGCATTTAACATTTTTGTTGTTGGGAAATTAATCTGGTGTGCTTCACATGCATGGTCATCATTGTCGATACTTACGGCCATTTGGAACCCAGCTTGTTCAAAGCCTTTCGTAATCCCGCCGACGCCAGCAAAAAGATCGATAACGTTTTGCCTTTTGTAATCATTAGGGATAATGCAATGGGTCAGATTATTAGAGTTTAGAATACGGGATAACTTCTTTGGTGCTTTCCATAGTCGCCAATGCTCGGCGTTCGTAAATGAAGTTCCTATTTTAGTTAAATTCCATGAATCATCTTCAGTAAATTCGAGAGTTTTACTAACTTGATTTAAAATGTCGTATTGGGCGTCTGTCATACCTTCAAAGAATGATACAACCGTTGATTTATCGAGACTGACTTCTGCTATCGATTTCTTTTTATGATTGAATAGTGACCAAAGCGCATGAAGGTGTTTTGGGAAAATAGAGTTCATTGATTTCATTGCCTAAAAATTAATATGGCTGTCGCGATGTGACATCGATGTTTGTTTTGATTACTTCGCTAACGTTGTAGATTTACTGTCAGAATCATACAAACTTAGCTATGGGATGCCCTGTTAAGAAACTATTATTATTTCTTTAAATTTGGGGGCAGAATATATTCGTTTATTGTATGTTTATACAGTGTCTGGAATCAACTCATAGCTAAGTATTAATATCAAAATTTTTATCGATTTTATTTGCTGGTGTATATGGTCTGATTTTTACAAATCAGGTTAGAATCTAGTGCTGTTAAATTAGTTTTCTTGGGCGATAGTATTCTGTATCGGACTGATATGCTTTAAACCGGATAGAGATTAGCAGTGTGAAAGAATCATTTGCTCGATTCTAGCATCGCATTTAAATTTTTTGATAGGGTAAAGCAAAGACCATGGGATATAGGAATATTGCGTATGCCCTAGTTTACTAACGTCAAATTATTAGATGTGTGTTATTGATGTTCAAAACTTTTTCATTTAGGTTCAAGTGCTTCATGGCCTAAATCAGGAAGGATAATTTTATCCTTCAAGCATTGTTCCAATGCTTTGGGGTAATATCTATTTTTTATTATCTATGATGTCGACTTTTACAAAAGGAATTTTGCCCAGTGCTATCTGATTGCTTTCCTCTATGGCGAGAATACTCCTGTGCTCCAGAGGAATACTGGTTTACTGAAGAGCGGTTAGATGACCCGAGCTTCTATTATGATATTCTTAAATTGATCTCCAAGGATCAGTCAATAGCTAGTCGTAAAGGGCGTGACTCTTTCTATAATTGTTGCGAGTCAATTGTTCAAGATATAGTCAACTTGACTGGGCGACAGGAAGCCCCTGAAATAACACTTAATCTTCAATATCTCTTGTTCGAGTCATGTCTAACTCCTATTAAGCTTGCTATTAACGCTGGAGAGATGAGTAAGGCGTATGACTGGTTAATGAATAGCTTAGCAAATGATGTTAGTGCAGATATTAGCAGAGGGTTTTATACAGACCGAATTAGTATTTTTAATACATCTAGGGTTCCATGGATAGCGCGGAATTTCCCTAATACTCTCATGGAGTGGTTGTCATCGTTTTACTATTATTGCCGTGCTACGGGAGCGCTTTATGAACAAGCTTGCGACCTTCTTCCAGCTGCTATTCCCTTTGTATTGAAATCGAGTCTTACAAATAGTACAGCAGCAAATGCAGTAATATCTATGGTAGATTGGTCTAGCTCATACAACTTATCGATAGCTAGGGTGTTGGTGCAACGTTTAGAATGTCTTTACTTTGATGATGGCTGTCCATTGAGTATTAAGGTATCGATAGTAGTATTGTTTTGTACTTCTGCTGGAAAATATTCCCAAAAGCCATCAAAAGATTGGGCGGTCATTGCACTGAATGATTTTAGCGATCAATTAGATGGGCACCAACAACTACAAGTGTTGAAGTCATCAATTGTAACGAGAAATGACTGGTTGAGATTAGAAAATCAAGTTTTTTCATCTATTATAACGTACCAAAAAAGCCTTTGTTTGGACGCTCGTAGTCCTTTACAGTCCATGGTTTTATTGGATCAAAAGTTTGATGTATTATTAAACCCATATATATTCTCACTCAGTATGTGGGAGCGAAGAGATGATATTCTAAAAATATTTTCTGCGTGGTATTCCGTCCCTAAAGAATATTCAGTATCAAAAGATGTTCTTCTTTTACTGCCAACCTTTGACAAGGGTATGACCTATTTAGAGCAGAAGAAAGTCACACTTAGTAACTCTGAGTGGGAATCTGCTATAACTTCTCTTAGTCAGATCACTAACGAGGCACTGGGTTTAACTTTAGCGGTACAGGGTGAGACTACTGAATTGACGCTGCCGGAATTTAGAGGGCGCCCAAATTACGAATTATCATTGCGTTTTGAAAGGGCTTTGGCTGAACACTATCAATATGAGGCATTAGATAAAGAGATTTTCGATAAATGTAAAAGTATGATTTCTATGCCCTCATATTTGCATCCATTACAGGCCCAAATGCTTGAAAAAATAGGTAATACATTACCTATATCAGTGAGCTTGCAAGTACCTGAGTCTGATAGAGCTGTGCTGCATGTTGGACTATGGCATGCGGGCAATGACTTTTATTCTTCGATGGAGGTAGAGGCCGTAGCAGATGTTTTTTCTCAATCTAATATTAATTTCGATATATTTTGTGGGGACGGTAAATCTATTCAAGATTTTAAAAGTTTTTACAATGATAGTCGTTATGACATTGTTTGGATTTCTGGGCATGGGGAAGTAGATAGATGGGATCCTTTATCTCCAGTGTTAAACGCAGGGGGGGATTGTCTAATTCCTTTAGATGACTTGCTAGGTCAAGAATTTGAATATGATGGGCGACGTCTGCTAGTTCTAAATATATGTGACGGAGCTGTAGCTGCTGTCAATGGAGGAATTCATAAGATCGGATACTCTCCTATGCTTTCCAGCAGAAAGCAGGCCACCATTTCTCACCTTTGGCCGGTAGAGCCAAGGGTTGCGTCAGTGTTTGGGCTATTTCTAGCAAAAAAATTGGCTGTACCTGATGTCGATTATTTTGAGGCATTTAAGGAGAGTGTTGCTGAAATGAGGGAGCCTTGGGAAGGTATAAAAGAAAAGGTATCTTCCATACATTCAGGTAGCTTGTCTGAAAGGGTTTCAAACTTCGATGCCGATACACGTAGTATATTCCACTGGGGGTCTCAGTGCTTCTTGCAGTAACTAATTTAAATCCGTGAGATAATGTTATTCTTCTTGCGAGAATTTAACATTACAGATAAATTGATCAGCAGAGTAAGGCAAAGGCCATCGGATCTCGTATTATAGCGTCTATGACTTTAAAGCGCGTTATACCAAGAGCTCTAAGTCGATAACCAATTTACTGGTAGAAATTTCCCCTTGGTCGTTTACTGTTTTAGCCAGTATCAGAAAATAGTTTAGGCCACTCTAGTCAATTAACTCCCTTTAGATGACTGAACGAGGGTGGCCTGACTTTGTTCTCAATCAATTGATATCGCGTCGTACTGTTGCTTTCGTTTCTTAATGTATTCCTCTATTTGATCAGGAGTAAGTTTCTTTCCTCGGATCGGTGGTACAACCATGTCTACCTGACATCGAGGGCAAAAAGCTGTACGGTGATTATCTTTACCACCCAAAGGGCCGTATCGCTCTGTTACCCACCATGTGATTTCTGATGGAGGGAATATTTCGAGACAATCTAAACAACCACAGAGTTCACTTGCTCGCAATGCCTGCTCGTTGCAAGTGTAATCGACGTAGTAATCTTGGGTTTCATCTTTGCTACACATAACATTACCTCTTAAGTTAAATATTTATGTTTTCTTTTTTTAACTCCCTCTAACCCACTATATTTGGATTTCTGATACTGGAGAAGAGGGAGTTTATTCTTAAAACTAGTATTCAACTAAATCATCGAAACTATCTGTTAGTGCTCGTTTTCCTGCACTATCGCGGGTGATAGAAATAACGTTCTTATCTCCTGTAGACTTTCGAGCTAGCCCAAAGACGTAGTAAACATTCCCTGTACTAATTTTGACTTCGTATCCCATACTTCTAAGTCTTTGATTTAGTTTTTTGCTCGAACAAGACTCAAACTCAAGATCATCACACCAGTCCACGTACTCTTTATGAAAAGCTTTAACCGCGATTTTGGATGATGGACCTTTATCAAAGCTCTCAGTGACATACTTGAGAACGCGATCATGTTCAAATATGTATTCCTTGGTAGCCTTAAGAATTGATTCTGGTGGGTTTAATCCGCCATGTTCCAAATATTCTTTGCAGCCTTCAATAGCCCAATTTAGGATTCCAGAAAGTTCAGGTTTTAACTTGTTTTTTATGAAATTCGGGTCGCGTTGATCCTCAGGAATCGTGTAATCAAACTTAACGCATAAGAGGCGGCGACTGATGGCTGGTTCTGCATTAATAATGGGGGGGTTATTGGTTATGAGGATTGGAGTAATAACAGGCTGAAACTCAAATGGTTTCCCATATATTTGTCTTGCTTGAAGTCTGCCGCTATCAACAAGCTGTTTGATCATCTGGGAATCCAGCTCTGCATTTGCACGAGTTTCATTGAACACACCAAGACGGGAGCCTTTAAGGCCAGCTAAATAGTAACTGTTACTCATGTTGCCAGCCATAATTGCATCGGGGCTCGTAACTGACGCGTAATCTCCTAAAAGTGCAATCAGACAATCGATGTAGGTGCTTTTGCCGTTCGCACCTGATCCTGAGAAAATTAGCAGCTTAGTTTTACAATCATCTCCTAGTAATGATTCTCCCGCTACTCGTTGCATGAATGCAATTGTCTCTGTATCACCACTAAAAATTTGATTGAGAAATGCAACCCAATTTGGGCATTCCGCTGAGGGCTCGTAGTCGGCATTTGCTGATTTTGTAATTAAGTACTTAGGATCTCCTTGGGTTAGTTCTCCTGAATTCAGGTTTACGCAGCCATTTCGAACACCCATGTGTCGGCCTTTGGAATCGAATAGCACATAGTCTAAATTTGCACCCATCTGACAAGCCAAAGCAATAAACGCCTCTATCCTCGACTTACTTTGAATTGCTTTGTACCACCTTACATTTGCTTCATATAACTCATAAAGTTCCCATAGTGATTTATGACCGTCGGTTTGTAGGCCAATTTTTTGAAGCTCTTTCTTCGAAAAAATATTTAGTGAGGATTCTAAAGTACATAAGCGATGTTTTATTTCTTTACCTTCGGTTGCGATAAAAGTTAGCATCTGCTCGATGGTGTTTTTTACTCGCAGCCCACTCTGATCCATAACCCACTTATGGTCATTAAAATAGAACCATTCATTTAGCTCGGGTATCTTGACGTACTTGTCGCCAAACATTGATTTCCAAAGTTTGGACATACCCAAATCTGTGTAGTCGTATTCCGGTAGTGATCGATTCTCGGGTGACGCTGTATGGTTATCTTCAATGGGCGCACTTTCTTTGATAATATTTCTGTCAATATTCATGATTTACCTCCTGCTTTGGTATTGGAGAATTTGATTGAATATGCTCGCCTGATTTTCATTTCAGTCGTATGGCTTGAGAAGGGGGGGCTGCAATTGGATGCAACCTGTTGGAGAAAAGAAGTAGCAATATCCTGAGATATATTTTGTTTTTTCATTTCCCAGGCCAAGATGAAAATACTCTGCTCCCTTTTACCTTCTGGGATACCGGATATGGCTTCGGCATAATTCACACCATTAATAGAGCTATTTGTATTTGAGGAGGGCTCTAATAGGATGAGCTCTTTGACCCAGGGTAGGAGAGGGCTGAGTGGCTTGTTTATATCGTTAAATTTATATTTACCAGACTTCCCTGAGGGGTAAACAACGATACTGGGTTCTACCAAAACATAGCCATTGGCTTTAAGGTCAACTCGTTCGAGAATGCCAATTTTAGAGCTGACAGGGAAGGCCTGGTCATATTCGAAATATAGGTGAAGACCACCTGAGGGTGTTCTAGCCCATAAGTGATTATTGTAATCAAAGGTGAATTTATCTCCGAAATACCGTTTAAGGGCCTCTTCGCCATTAATGCCTTTATCGCTAGACGATTTGGGCATGTCTGTGTCAATAACTAGAACTCCAGAACGTTCACCTACCTCTATTGCTAAGTTCATGTCTTTATTAACGCTTGCAAGGGCGTGAAGGCGTTCTTTTGACCTTGTTGCGTCTTTAACACCATTCCTAGTAACAGGGGCTTTGTTTGTTTTTACGCCTAGCAAATACCATGGCTTGGTATCGATTATGCACTCTATTGCTGAGTGTGAGTCTTCTATTGTCATGAAATGTCTCTCCAATGCTGTGCGGAGCAAAACGAGGGTCTTGCTCCGCAATAAAGTAGTAATTCTTAGAAAGAATTTTCTAGGGCTGACTTATCTTGAGTCGGTGACTGTTTGTTGATATTTAATTGTTGGTATTGGGTCATTACATACCAGGCACAGCTCTTAGCCCACTTACTATCTATTTCAGGGGTGGAGTTTTGAGCAGAAACATTAGCAGCATCGAGAATGACATTTCTTTCGACTCCAAAGGCTTGTAGGACACAAAGAGCATCATGAAGATTGTCTTTGGCATTATCGCCCGTAAAACCTTGTGTACAGTCCGATATCGCTTTCTGTTCTGTCATTCTTGTTGATCTAGCTAAGTCTTCGGGGCATTGAGTTTTAGATAACTCTTCTAGCCATTCAGGTATGACAGAGATATTCCCAAAATAATCTTCAGATGGGTCAAAGTTGTCAGAGTCAACTCCATGAAGTTCCCAATAAACATGTCTATAACCCTCGGGATACTCAGATCCTGGGAGGTAGACATGCTGGTTTTCAGAGTAAAGGTTGATGCCTGGTGCTATTGCCATTTTACTAGATATTTTTTTACCATCCAGTTTAAATGGCAGGAGAAAGTGGGTGTTATTTGCCATGAATTTCATATGGCGCATAACGAACTTTTTTGGATTTTCTCCATTGAGTTTTAGTATTTCGTTTAATGGTTTTGCTCCGTTAACGATGGCGTCATCTTTATTTTTAGGAATTATTATTTCAAGAAAACAGATATCGTTGATTTGTCCTGTAACGAGGGCTGGGTTTAGAGCGTCATCCTTGTCATAAATTGATTTTATTTCCTCTATATCATCAGTTGCATCAAGAGGGCCGTGAGATCCCTTTTGGTAAAATTTACCGTTTAGAAAGACAAGTTCAAAATGCTTCTTTGCGAAATATTGAGCGAGAGTGTGTTTGTTTAACATAGGACTACTCCATTTATGGTTTTTTATGATCAAAGATCGGGTTAAATTCTCAGCCGACTTATGGCTTCGAATGCCCACAGAATAAAACTGTGGGCCTGATTTATAGGGAGTGGGAGCATGTGCTCCCGATAATAGTTAATTAATGTCGTCTGAACCTTCTGGAATAGATTGATATTCCTCAATAGGGTGAATGATATTTCTGGTGGTTTTTGATCTACTAAGCCCTTGTGGAAGAGTCGATAGTCTTTCGATTACCTCTTCAATTGGTGCAGTAAAAAAATCTTCATCTTCTAGATTTTTAAATTTAAGATTAAGTTCTTGTTTTACATGCAGGCCGTATACGAGAATCGATACTGGTGGTCCATTTTCGTAACCGCCCCCAGAATTGGAATAACGTTTGAATGTGGCTTTTTTAATTGGTGGTGATTCATGTGATTCTCGGTACTTGTTGTAGCCTTTCAGGAATTCACCCTCGCCAATTTTGTTGATTATTCCATTCAATATTCCCGTCGTAGAATTAGCGTTTGTTAAACTGATTTTTCCTCTATGTATACTGCTTAAGAGGCTTGTTGTATTACTCATAGTTTTTCTCCATGTGATTAAATTGAGCAGTAAAAACGTAAGTTCGCAGCTCTTAATAGCTGCGAATGAGGAGATTTTATGGATGTTTGACGGTATAGGAGGGGGTGGGAGTAGGTACTCCCGAAAACTAACGTAGGTAACGAAATTCAGTGAACTTAAACTGGGTGTTTTTTTTGTAGTCTCGAAGAAAACAAACCGCAGTACTATGAGGGAAGAACTGTTTAATAGGGCCGTTTTTATAATATGGGGTGAAATACTCTACTTCAGGATATCTGTTATCTTGATATGTTTCGTTAAATGCCCTTAGACGTATTTTTTGATCTTCCGGCAATTTGTTTGCATCTGGTTTTTCATCGAGCCGTTTGTATATTCTGAAGCTATTCATATCTTCAGATACATGTTTTTTGGATCGACTAAGAAGGTTAGCCAAGTCTAAGACTGAAAAGGTCGGTTCATATCCCGTATTCCATATTGTGTTACCGATACACGGTGCAATGTCTCCATGATGTCCAAATTCTAGTCGGAATTTAGCGTAGGCGAATGAGGCAAAGATCGAAAAGGCCCTAAACTCAATGGGTCTATCTGGGTGGTGCATTCCTAATTGCCTTTCGGCATCTAGCCATAGATTATGTAGAGCCGTTACAGCGGTCTCTATTCGTTGGGGGGCTGCCTCTAGATGAGCCTCACCCTGTTCGGGCTTTATTGTGGATAGTACTGAACTGTGATGTTTAATATCCATTTCGTCAGGAAGTACATAAAAGTAGTTCTTCAGCACATAAGGCAAAAGCCTTTTTGTTTTATGATAGATGGGTGACTGTTCTATAGGCTGTTTGATTACAGAGTATTGTTCCGATATCTGCGGTAAAACTAGGTTGGTGGCAAATCTTAAGCCATCCATAATCAATTCTTCAACAGTAGAAGGTTTATGGTTATATTCATTATCGATTTCTTCAATATCAGATAAACCATTCCCATCTGAGTACACCTTACTTTGTTGGTCTATCAAATGGCGGATCGTGATTCGAGTGTTGAAAACAGTTTGTTGAGACATAATGAATCCTCATTCAATTAAATGATGTAAAGTTTTTTTTGGATTTTCAACTCCCCTTTATCCACCCGAAGAAGATAAGGGGGGAAGGGGAGTTATTTTTAGAAACTAACTCGTGGTGAATTAGTTATTGGTGATATTCATGGATATGAATACTGACTCTATTCTTGGGGTCTAAACCAAACTGAAGTAATTCAATTTTGGAAGAGGAATAATCTATTAGCTCTGCAATATCCGTCCACAGATGAAGGTTTACTGGTGGGCTACATCTTAGGAGTCGATTAAGGTTCTCCCTATCGTCGCCTAAACAACCACCTTCAGGAATGTGTCTGTTCATGGTGCTAATAATTAGTGCTGAAGAAAAAGCTTGCCTTAAAATTGATTCAGCATAGTTTTTCATAGAATTTTTAGGTTCACACATACTGTGATTGCGAGGTGATATCGTTAACGAGTCTGTGTTTGAAAAGTCGCCAGGTTCATTCTCAGATGGGAAAATACACATTGGGACAGATGGTTCTCCGTCGATGATTTCGATAGTGAAATCTAGTATACAAAAAGATGCATCAATAGTAAGAGTTTCAGGGTTCCAGAATGGGTTATATTTAAGCGCTTCGAATGGGTTCGCCTCCATCATTTCAGTCGGGGCCATTAATGCATTTGATTTATTAAATAATGACGATGAATCTAGTAAACTAACAGTGATTCTACCTTGAGGGTCAAGTTTTCTCTGGATGTTTTTAATGTTGAGGTCAACAAGGTCGTTAATTCCATGATGATCACACATGAACTCGATATGAATCCTTTGCTGTTTATTAAGAAACTTAATTATTGCAGCTTTGGCTTGATTGATTACTTTCCTGCCTGTTCCTACGTGCGCTTTAAAACCAACGCTATTTGCAGCTGCTTGGATGAGTGATAAATATACTATGGAGTTAAATTGCTCTGGTGGTGACAAAATACTTAAACCACCATCTTTGCAGCGAAAATCCAATGAATAATTCTGAAAATGCTCGATGCTTTCTTGAGATTCATTACCAACATCTTGTGGTCTGAAAGTGTCGATATGTATTTTGAAATGTTCTGCTTTATGCTCGATTTCATTTGCCATGAAACAGGTGACTATTTCGGTCCGGCGAGTCTCTAGATTGAAGTAACCGTTTTGATTATTAGTGCGAACTGCATTGTTGATAGCTAAACTTGATTTTTTAGTTTTCATAATACCGCCTATTAAATTTAAGTTAGAGTTACTTTGGCAACCATTTAAGTTTTGGCTACCAAGGAACAAGGCACAATTTATAGGGTTAAAGGCAGAATGGATTGGGAGGGAATCCCCCCCTAAATGGGAAAGTGTGAGCTAGTTCTCTAAATTAGGCTGTTGATAAGTAAATTTAGTGTTTTTATACAGTTTTGAGTTCTTGGTTAGCCAGTCAGTAGCATCAGAATGAGTAATAACTAAAGGCGCATGAGCGGCTTTTCGACCTTTTTCATAGTGATCAAATTCAGGGTGATCTGGAAGGTGAGTTGCTTGCAATTTAAGAGTTGTTGTGGGGAAATCGTAATCGATTTTGAAGTCACGATAGGTTTTTTGAATATCTGTCTTATGAATTGTAATACTGGTGAGCAATGCAAGATCTTCTCGAGTAAAGTACGTCTCTGTATAGTTTTCTCCTCTGGGACGAAACTCTCCAAAACAGTTGTAATCTACTTGTAGGCGCAACCACGCAGCTTGTGCGAATAGTGAGAAGTATCTAAGTTCGTCAGAGATATGGTCTGTCAACGCCCCCGTCGAAATACTTCTGATTCCCCAACTCCATAGCGTGTAAATACTATCAACGGCTTCAAATAACTCATCGATAACGTCGGTTGGTTTACAATCTTTCCATTCATAAGCGTCAGATGTGACAGTAAACTTATTGTTGCATACGTAATCTTGAAGTAGTTCAACACATGTTTTAAATTTAGAGTCATTAAAGTCAAGCTTAGCGTCAGATTTTGGAATCCACCCTCGAATATAATGTAGTGCAGGTTCATACATTTCTTGTGCACCAGCCATTACTTTATTAAAACTTATTTTGGGGTTATCACCTTGGATATCTTTTAAATAAAAACGCGTCGACATTAGCTTTACCTTGTTTTAAATATTATCTTAATAATGTTAGCAGACGTTTTAAATAAAATAATTAGTTACAACGAATAGTATTAAATACAAGTTGTTAATTTATCATCTCGTTAATTTCTTTAATTAATGACTGCTGTGGTTTCTCATCTTCATACAAGGTAGCACCAACACCTTTAACCAAAGCGTTTTGATTTACTTCGAGTGTGAGGATAATCACGTGCCGCAATGTGTCATCGTTGAATTTCTGTTCTATTTTTCTTAACTTGTGGTTTTGATTCTCGTTGAAGCCTAGGCACAATTTTAGCAATCTGGCTGCCTTTTCCCATGCTTCATTTGGTCGTAAATTCATATTTTTCTCCTGTTCATATATTTATGGTTTATCTGTTGTCTGTTACATCGATAGGTTGGATGATTTCGTTATGGATAAGTCATATCAAAATATTACAACTGAAGAACTATCGCGCTTAGTCACCTTTATTCATGAAGATTATCGGTGTGAGCTAGATAAACTTTCATTTACAGAGTTATTTCTTTTGATGCTTGAGGATGTGCCTGGTATTGAAAAGGTCCCCCTAAATGAATCAGAAATTATTGATATGGCTTACCTTATGTATCAACAACAGAAGAGGTGAACTATGGCGGATAAACAATCTAAAAAGGGGCCCGATAAGGCTAAGTCGTTAACTAGTGTGCGCACACGGGCCCCTATGCTAATAACTGACTTGATGAAATCCTGTATTAAAGATGCACAGAAAATGGTTAAAGATGGATGTACCAAAGCTGAAGCATCAAGGGAGGTATTTGATGTAATAAATGGCCTTGAGCGTCGCCAAGTGACGCATGTATTTAAAGTCGGTGTGGGTTTAACGAATGCAGGGGCCCAGACTTATTATACCAACTGCAAAAAATCTCATAAGCCAAAATCAAAATGATTTAAATAGGTATTTGGTTATTTTTACTCCACCTAGTCCACTGTATTTGAACGAAGAGGGACTAGGTGGAGTAAATCAGAAACTACTGCCGTGCTAAAATAAAATATAACAAAGTATTGTTACCCTTATCGCAAGCATACTACCGATACTTTAGTTTTTCAGTCAAACTACTAGAAATATACTTCAATTTTTTAAGTGTTAAATTAGATTTGGTAATTGACTCAATTCCTTCTCTAGCAACAGTAAATTATTCAGTTCTGGCACACTAACTAGTGAGTTATCACCAAACATAAAACTACGATACATATAGCAGCCTTTTTCATATAGATTTGTATTAGTTATTTCAGTGAAATTACTGCTATTACAAAAAGGGCATAGACCCCCATCTTTTCTGTGAGATTGTATTTTGCACCTATTACACCTGCGTCCGATTTCTCCATAAAGATTGATACACCGCCTATCAGCGGACCATAAAAGCGCGTTCCTATTAGATAATTGTGTCCTTTGAAATTTAATTTCTGACTCTTGTTCTAAACGTCTAACAGCTTCTGAAGAAATAGTTCTGAGTTGGTCTTTCTTTGATTCGAGTAGTCTTTTTTCTTTTTGAATACTTAGTTCGTGGTCATGCTCTATAAGTGGTGTCACATTGCACTGTATAGGGCCTTTAAACGTAAATGATAAGAGTCCTGAAAGAGATAACTTTTCTAGATACCGTTTAACGGTTGAATAGGGCGATGGGATAGCGCAGCAAAATGACTTGTCCATAAAGTACATGCCATAAGACTGATAAGTTTGTTTTCGTTCGCGTCCCTTTTTCTTATAGTGCTGGTTCTCTGTGTAGAGCTTCATCGCCCAATTTTGGATACCGTACAGACTTAAGATCTTTTTCGTGAGGCTATATAATGTATATTCTTTTCTATGGGTGAAGAGTTCTTCTATGATGTAGTATTGCCAGATAGTAGGGTAAGCGTTGAAAATTAAATCTTCTTTTTTATTTTGAGTTGAGAATACCTGAAATTGCTTATATGTATGGCTTTCCCATGCTGCACTAATTAAACCTGTATCCCTCATAGCTAAGTGTTCCCTATCTTCTATCCACATAGGGTCTTTTCTGTATCGATTGAACTCTTCTATTTCATTGGCGAATTGGGAGTTAAATGCTTTTTCTTTTTGAACGATATGAGCTAAATAAGACTTTCTTTGTTCTTCTTTCTTTCTAATTACCACCTGCTGTTTTTGTTTTTTAAATTCTTGGTTTTTGATTATCTGTTCCCGTTCAAATTTCAGTGTGGTAATTCCTTGTTGATACAGGGCTTCTAATTTTGGATTGTGTATCCAGCTTTTATTGCTAGAGTCATTAATTACTGCGTCGATAAACTCATCTTCACTTTTGGGTGGTTGTTGATAAAAATTCGAGAGATCGATTTCAAGCATAGGTATGTTTTTCTCGATAACTTTTGTTTCTTTTATGTCATCAACAAAATGAGTGACGGCAACTTCAATTCGTAATTTATGCTCACCTTTAGATAGAATTACATCAGGTCTGATTCTTCCTTCAAAGACTTCTTCTCGAGCCTTATCTGCTACAAATATTTGTTCTGAGATAACCACGGGTTCTCTTTTTAACATCCTCCCATATTGTATTTCTAGTTCTACAGATTTTCTGGCTTCAGGGAGGTTGATTTCCTTATGATCTAAAAGTACTTGTTTTGCCATCTTGTGAATGGCTGTTTCAACGCCGTTTTCACATGCTGTCTGATGCGCATGAGCAAAATGATGTGCTCGACGACTACCTCCATTTCTGGCGATTAATGGGTGACTACATGAAGCACAAATGGCTCCACTCTCTTTTCCATTTGGAACGTCATCGACGAATTTCATTACCCCGTTAACTAATCCAAATGGTATTAAAAGATTTGATTTTGACATGACTATTCCTCCGATAAGTTGCTCGAAGGATCTGATATAATTGGTTTTTTCC
>Ga0209825_1000436_pt1 | contig 31968 bp, 31 predicted proteins | sample EN8Hudsemesocosm_FD_184631 | JGI IMG/M metagenome (GOLD analysis project Ga0209825, IMG submission 184631) | Methane-oxidizing microbial communities from mesocosms in the Hudson Canyon - EN8B Hudson Canyon (SPAdes) (version 2) | ecosystem: Environmental > Aquatic > Marine > Cold seeps | place...
AAGTCAAAATCCGCGCGGGTGTGCGTTCTGCAGAACGCGGAGCTGAGTTGACAGAAAAATTTCCAAATATCGAAACAGTAATTCTGGATTTAGATCAGCCAGATACCTTGGCTTCGGCGTTTAAGGGGGTTGAAAAGTTGTTTTTAATTATTGGCAATATCGAAAATCGTGAAGAACATGCTAGGCATGCTATTGATGCCGCTGTCGCTGCAGGTAGCGTGAAGGATGTCTTATTCTATTCTGTTGTCGGTGCAGAATATGAAGCCATTTTGTTTGGTAAACAATTCCGCTTTGGCGAAAAATATCTTGAAGAATCAGGATTAAATTGGACGCACCTAAGAACAATCTTCTTCCAGGAAAACTTTTTTGGCTGGGCTGACGGCGTAAAGCAAGGCGCGCTATATATTGGTTTGCGTGATGGTGAATTTGCACCACTCAATATTAATGATATCGGCGAAATAGCTGCTAATGTTTTAGTCTCAAATGGTCATGAAGGCAAGGCTTATAACATTACCGGGCCTGAGCTTTTATCCGGCAAAGCGATGGCTCAAGCATTTACTGATGTCACAGGTAAAAATGTAGCGTATGTTTCTCCAGATGAGGCGACGACGCTTAGTTCATTGCTAGATACCGGTTGGCCTGAGTGGCAGGCAAAAGGAATGGTGGAGTTATTTGAAGTGTTTGCATCTAATCAAGCTGCAGTGGTTAGCCCGGATGGCGAACAATTATTAGGACGACCATTAACTCGCTTCCAGGATTTTATTGCAGCAAATAAAACAGTATTTATTTAAACTTTAATGCTTAGCCAAACTACTTGAATCTGTATCTCCACGTAGTTTGGTCTTCCTACTGATGGAGTAATACAGTCAGGCGCTACACAACGCTTTAAACTGTCGCTAATGACGCATTGAGCAGAGGGTTCTTTGGCAGTATAGCTTGCGCATAAATTGTAGATGCGGATAAAATTATTTTTCGTCATTCCCTTTAGATAAAAAACGCTCCCAATATGGCTTATCGCCAAAGTGAGATACGAGAAAGTCGATAAACGTTCGGACTCGTGTAGGCACATGTATAGTCTGCGGGTACACTGCATAGATATTCATTGCATACCATTGATAATCCGTTAGAACTGGAATTAATACCCCACGTTCCACTGCGCCATGCACAATAAAGCTGGGTTCACAGAGTATCCCCAAACCTGCTACGGCAGCCTCCACCAGTGCATCACCGTTAGTGGCGCGCATGCGCAAGGGTACCTTTACTTTGGCAGGAAGACTATTTTTATCACGATAATGCCAGGTATCTGGCTGATCTAGATTGCCATAACATAGCGCTGGCATATCCGCTAAATCCTCTGGCGTCTTTGGCGTGCCATAGCGATTTAAAAAATCAGGAGAAGCACAAACCACATGGCGCACCGAAGCTAGCTTACGCGCTATGAGTGAAGAGTCCTCCAAAGTACCTATGCGAATGGCCAAGTCGAATCCATCTGCCACTAAATCTATGCGCCGGTCACTCATGTCTAGGTCTATCTTGATCTGTGGATGTAGATGCATAAACGCGGAAATGGCTGGAGAGAGGTGAGCTACACCAAAGCTTAGCGGTGCGGCAATTTTTAAGGTACCGCTTAGAGTCGTCGCACAATTGCTAGCTTCCTGTTTAGCCTCCTCCAACTCATCCAGCAAGTGGCTGCAGCGCAGGTAAAATTTCTCACCAGCCTCGGTGAGGTGCATTTTTCGCGTAGTGCGCTGTATCAACTGCACACCCAGGTTGGACTCCAGCTCTTTTAAACGACGGCTCACTGCTGAGACGGCAATACCCATTTTTTCGGCAGTCTTGCTAAGGGAGTGGTTCTCTACCAAGGCAATAAAGGTTTTGATTTGGCTAAATTCATTCATGGTCGCATTATATTTCTCGAAATAACAAAAGTATATTGTAAAGATCTATGTTTATAAACTTATTAGCAATAATTATAGTGATTGCATGTTTGAGGGTATCTCCTCTAACAGCATTCAATACACAAATGAGAGACTTAAATATGACACATTTTAGCAATAAAAAAGCATTGGTATTAGGTGGTAGCAGAGGCATAGGCGCAGCCGTGGTTGCACGCTTACAGAAAGATGGCGCTGACACTACATTCACTTACGCCAGCTCTGATCAAGCGGCTACGGAAGTTGCAGCTGAAACAGGGGCCAAGGCTATAAAAGTAGACAGTACTAATCGAGAGGCTTTGGCAGCAGTGATTCGTGATCAAGGGGCTTTAGATATTTTGGTCATTTCCGCTGGAGTTCTGGTTATGGGTGATGCTCTGGAATTGAACCCCGATGATATTGATCACATGCTAAATATCAATGTGCGTAGCCCTTATCACGCTAGTGTCGAAGCGGCCAAAAGCATGAATGAAGGTGGTAGGATTGTTATTATTGGTTCAGTCAACGCAGATCGTATGCCAATGGCCGGCGGGACAGCTTATGCTTTAAGTAAATCAGCTATGCAGGGATTTGTGCGCGGACTGTCACGTGACCTTGGGCATAAAAATATTACCGTCAATAATATTCAGCCCGGCCCCGTGGATACTGAAATGAACCCTGAAGATGGTCCTATGAAAGACGTTATGCACTCGTTTATGGCAATTAAACGTCATGTCAAGGCAGAAGAAGTTGCCGGCATGGTCGCTTATCTCACAGGCTCTGAGGCGGGCATTATTACGGGCGCTCAGCATACTATTGATGGTGGTTTTTCGGCGTAACGCCTGTCATTTAGTGATAAAAAAGGCTGTAATTCTATTGCAGCCGTATTAATCGGGTCGTCAAATACGAAAGAGCAGTAAGGAAAAGACCATGACACAGAACATATTAAGAATCGATGCCAGCATGCGCAAAAATGGCTCTTACAGCCGCACCCTAGGACACAGGTTAATCGCACAGCTAAAAAGTCAAACATCATCGAATGTAAAAGAACGAGATCTTGCCGATGGGATTCCCTTTATCAATGAAGCTTGGATAAATGCTAATTTCACTGGTGTCGCAGAGCGCACAGCCGAACAGCGCTCGGTACTATCCTACTCTGATGCCTTAATCAGCGAATTAAAAAATGCAGATACTGTGGTGATAGGCCTGCCTATTTATAATTTTAATGTTCCAGCCGCTTTCAAAGCCTGGATCGATCAGGTCGCAAGAGCCAATGTCACTTTTCGCTACGGCGACAATGGCCCCGAAGGTTTGCTGGAAGATAAAAAAGCCTATGTGATAATTAGTTCTGGCGGCACGCAGTTAGGTAGCGATATTGATTATGTCTCCGACTATATTGATCACGTTTTGGGTTTTATCGGAATAAAGGATGTGACTATCATCGATAGCAGCGGTATAGGCCGAAATGAAGAGAAAGTTATAGCCGATGCCCATGCAATCATCGAAGGTATTTGACGATAACATAATCGTTTATCTACCTGCTCGTTAGAGCAGTTTTCACTCTTGGGGTAGTAATCAATATTTATATCGTGCAAGGGATTTCGGCGGACGTATCGATTAATACGGTCTTCAGGTATCTGTGTTAAAACAAATTTTGGAGATTACTTGTCATGCATATGAGGGGGCTCATTATACAAATGTTATACGCGCAGTGGTTTGGGAGTAGCGCACAATACAATAGCTGTATATATGAACAGTTACTGTGTTATGCTCTGTGACGCAAAAGAATATTTCTTAGAGGTGATATATGATCAATGGAAGTTGTTGTTGCGGAGCAGTTCAATTTGAATTGGCCGAAAAACCAAGCATGATGGGTATGTGCCATTGTAGCCGTTGCCGTAAAGTCGGAGCAATGTCGTTAGCATTCGTTAAATCTGACAAATTTAAAATTACTACTGGGCGCGACAAAATAACTACATATAAAGCTGAGCCACCATATAAATATGACAGATGCTTTTGTTCGGCCTGCGGTACTTCGCTTGGCGAGGTTCTTTCGGGAATGGATTCTTTTCCGATAAATGCAAATTGCATAGACAGCGAGATTGATATCGAAAATAAATTTCACGAGTTTGTTTCTGAAAAACCGAGCTGGTTCAAAATTGGCGACAGCGCAAAACAATTTAATGAACACCCTCACGAGTAATCGCACAATTGTATAACAAGCGCTTGCATTTGAGCGCTTTTAGCTCCGGTCAAAAAAAAGACAGGCCTCCATTAAAAGCGCCAAATGAAGCGGACGTTATCTTATCTACCTAGAGTATTTATCATGAAAATGAATTATTTTGTATTTGGAACAAATAATAAAGAAAAGGCCATCGCGTTTTATGATGAATTATTTGATGGGTGTGGATTAAATAAAATTCCCGGAGAAGGACGGATGACGCTATGGGGTAACGAAGACTTTATGTTTTCCATAGCAGAGCCGTTCGATAAAAACCCAGCATCGAACGGGAATGGAACTATGCTTGGCCTCCATGTTGATTCTATTGAAGAGGTTGATCGATTACATAACAAGGCTCTTGATTTAGGAGGCATGAGCGAGGGGGAGCCTAGAATGCGTTCTAGTATGCATTCGGCCTATGTAAGAGATTTAGACAATAATAAAATATGTTTCTATACCAGCAATGCTTAACAAGTTTAGGCATAGGGCTGTCAAAAGCGTTAGCTGTACAAGTCACCAATAATAAATCAGGCAAGTTAAAGCATGAGTGGATATATAATTTATAACTATAATGTTGTTGATAAGGAACGAATCAATGAGCTTGGGCCGCTGTCCTTACCGATCATAGAAAAATACGGGGGTGAGTTGGTCGTTGCTTCCACTGTAACCAGCCTTGAAGGCTCGCCATACTCTCATATGGTTGTGTATAAATTTGGTAGCAAGGAAAGAGCACAAGCTTTCTACGATTCAGAAGAAAGCAGAGAGTTATCCAAGCTAAGAAATAAAGTCACTGAAGGCTCCGTTATAATTGTTCCTGAGTTCAATCATGGTTAAAGCTACACATACAGGCAATCAAAGATCGCCCACAAAAGATCCTATGGGCTGGACCTCAACTGCTACGCAGTTTCGGCCCTTTATCGCAGGCGTTGGTAAAATTAAGGCATGGGTAACTGAATGAATAATATCCCTTTTCAGACTATCGACTGGAACAATATTCCGCGAATCGAACACTCAGGTACAACAGGCATCGCGCATTGGCGAACAATGCAGTTTGAGGGTTTACGAGTAAGGTATGTCGAGTACTCTGAAAATTATATAGCTGATCATTGGTGTGAAAAAGGACATATTGTTTATTGTCTCCAAGGTGAAGTTATAAATGAGCTGAAAGATGGTACTCGGTCAATTTTGAAAGAAGGTATGTCATATATTGTTTCAGATGATCTTAGTTCACATCGTTCAATTACTAAAGATGGAGCCCACCTATTAATTATTGACGGAGACTTCTTAAAATTGAAAGCATAACTAGGCGTTCAATGATCGCCCAACAAGTTAGGCTGGACAGTCACCACTGCGGCCTTTTTGGTGTAGTCGTTCCGCGCCAGTTTACACCAAATACACTTTTGTGGCACCTGCTAGAGGTGTTCCGATACTGAAAAATGTATCGCTTTGCTCACCTTTACTAGTTATCAAAAACGTCAAAGTGGCTTAATTCTCCTGAATACACGAGGGCTCTCGAACGGCAGCTTTGCGGACTACTAAGACTTCTGCAATCGATGTTAAGTGTACCAAATGAGCGCCTCTTTAATTTGAAAGCACTCTTATCAAGACTTTTCCAACACTTTTTAGTGTGGCTGCAAGATCGAATGAACGGCTCAGATGCCTGAAAGCCAAGCGGTAAGTCCTTCTGCACTGAGCAAGGCTCTATCTCGGTCGACGAGTTCACCCCCTCCGTTAAAAAGCAAGATATCAAGCGAGCGAACTTGATAGCGCGTTCTAAACGCCTCAGCAGTGGGGTCGCCAATGTTAACGATCAAGAAGACGGCTTGGTCCCCGACAAGTGATTGTGCTTTATTTATTTCAGTGGTTTGCTGATGGCTGGCCGCCAGGTTTAGGTCATAAACAAATACCACTGCCTTCTGACCCTTGCCAATTCTTTCTAAGTTCATGTCAATGGGTTTTGGCATAAGAGAAAAAATCGCAGCAAGAGAGGCTGCAACTGAGAGGACTGTCCAAAACAACTTGCTTTTAAGAATTTTCATATAGTTTAGTTTTTTGTTTACGATATTGAATAAACGGTTGAATATACATGCATCGATATCGATCAGCGTCGTACATTTTGCTGAACTGTTGATTGCTCACATCGATCGCCTTAACTCAATTGAGCTGATGCAGACTCTTTTGATGCAATTCGCTGATTCCTGACATATAAAAGTGTGTTTATAAGAAACTTTGGCCCGTTAAAAACGTTATCAATTTTTTAGATTTCAATTTTGTTAAAGCTTATCAGCTGAAAGCCGGAAGTGATAGGAGCAACTTCAGTGAAGCAGACCTGACGGGGTATTGCCGAGAAAAACCAAAACCCATTTGGTCCGGTTATTTGTAAATCCAGACTTCAGAAAAGGTATCGCTTTCTGTTGCAAAGCCAGCGTTAATTAGCGAGCATAAAAGGGAGTGCTTTTGCTCAGAAGCCTCCATTAGCTGCACTTTACGTAAAGCTAATTTAGCTCAGATTCTAGAGAATACAAAAGGTATCGCTTTGCGGCCCAAAGCTATGGGTTTTCTGAAACTCTAATAACTAGCGCTAATACCTCATAGTTATGGGTTTAGCGAGGGTCGAAACAACATCGCTTTACATCCTTAGCCAGCGGCTCACTAGCAAGCGAAATCATGACAATTAGGCCATATTGCCATAACCTAAAGAGGCAACTAAGTGCGATTTTAAGTCGTTCAATACTTGATTTCAGTGGGCAGTAATACCGCAAATAAGACGCTCGAATTTATTGAATTGCGCGATTGGTCTGGCTCTGTTGTTCACAGTGCTTTAAAGAAATATGTGCCCTAATTATGTTGCGTTTTAAAATTGTTCGGTGAATTGCCATCCTCATAAACCCATAGTTTCTTGCTTGCTATTTATCAGTCAGCCACCAACTTGTATCCGGAACTAAAGTACCTTCAGGAAGTTTATGATTAATCAATTTTATTAGCTTCCTGCTGCCCAAGTTAGCCTGATCGATAAAGTTTTCGTGGTGTCTCATAAATAAATCTTTAAATGACCCGTTTTTTTCTAAAATATTTAGTCCCCTCTTAATTCTGTCGGCAAGTTTCTGATCGTCGCTCTTAACAAAAAAATAGTAGGGGTAGGAATAATATAAAGCTAGGCTGTCCTCTATCATAATATCAGGGTGAGATTCGGATATTTCTTTAATTTCTATCCATGCTTCGTCAAGACCTCTAGGGAAAAAATCGAATCTCTTCCTACTTAACATCGGATATAGAAGTTTATACATTGGTTGACCTTGCACCCTAATGCCATTTTGTTTCAAGATTTCCATATCGGCCCACTGGTTGCCAAAGCCTGCAACGAACTTCGATTTTAAGTCAAAGAGATTGTTTACTTTTGCGAATTCCTGCGCTCGCTCTTTCCTAATCATAAATACTCGATAACCCAGTATTCCCTTCAAAAGAGGAATCTTTATCGCTAGAAAGTTCTCTTCTCGTTCTTTGGTCGTGGGCATCCACATTACGTCAAACCCATCATCGCTAAAAATCCTAATCTGTCTACTTTTTGTGACACCTAGCAATATTGGTTCAAGAACGAAAGGGCCATCTGATAATGCTGTTTCACTTAGCGCTAATTTAAGGAGATTTATCATATACTCATATCTCGGCTCTACCTGACTATACCGTACAATAATAGGCTCAGCGGATATTACTGATGTACAATAGAAAAAACACAGAACTTTAAGACATGATTTAAATTTCATAACGCGCCTCACTTGTTAGAAAGATTGCCTGCCATCACAATACGAAGTATAGGTTATTTATACTTACATGCCTTCGAGGCGGAAGTCTGCGATTTCGTGTCGTTCAATTATTGGATGTCGAGTGAGCGAGTATGTCTGTGGTTTCAACTGGTTGATGTAAGCGTAATTGGCCAATTTCTCACATTGTTTATCGATTTTCTCGAAAACAATGAAGATCAAATAGACCTTTATTTCCTGGAGATGTGTCACTTTTTAGGCCTAGCCTTACTGAGGCGGCATGTATTGATGAGCAGTAAACTGCCATACAAGAAGCTCTGTCTTTAATGAATAACATTCGCTTTGGCTTGCACAATTCTGTTTGTTTTTGACTTTTAGCATCGTGACAAATATTCACCCTTGAGAGCTGTTTTTTTTCCTGACAGCACAAAGCCACATAACTCATTCTTGTTATCCAAAAAGGCTGCCTCGAGGTCTTGGTCAACCCCATTAATTTGCCATGAACCTTCCTTCGTCTTGGGAGGGCATATTAGTGTCGGGCAGTTTGATATTTTTATTGCGACAGGTTGTGGGGGTAATACCAGTTTTGTTTTATTGCCTGTAAGAGTTTTGGCTAATGTTTTCGCAGCAAGTGTTGCGGGCGCAATAAACGGAAGAGGTTGTCCATCGTACTCAACGCAATCTCCTAACGCATATATTGAGTTAGCACTAGATTGGCAATACTCATCTACAACGATGCCTCTCACGCTCGACAAATTTGCGGCTTTAGCCAGCTGAATATTTGGCTGTAAGCCTATTGCAGAAATGATGACGTCAGGTTTGATCATCGTTTTATTGGATAGTTGGACCTTCAAACCACCGAGGCCGTCATTATTGATCTCATCTACAGTTGTTTGAAAGTGCCAGTTCACGCCGTTTTCGGAGAGTGTATGTTTGATTGCTATACCCACTTGCTCGGGGATGGCTTGTTCTAAAGGCCATGAAGTTCTATCGACAACATCAACCTGATAGCCATTGCTCGTTAAATCACTGGCAAATTCACAACCAACGAAACCGGCACCAATGATCAGTATCTGTTTTTTGTATTTGATCTTTTTTCTAAACAGGGCATAGTCTTGTAGCGTATTTATGGATATAACGTTGCCAAATGCGCCATCTATCGGCAATTCAATAGGGCTAGCACCTGTTGCAATAATAAGATTTTCGTATGGGAGTTCAAACGTTTCTAGTTTCTTATTGTCCGAACCTTTGGACTGACAAATAATACTCTTCTTTTCGTGTGTTATCTTGAGCACTGAAGTGTTTTCAAATAACTCTGCGTGAAGGTCGTTCTTCAAGGCGCCTAGCTTTTTCATGATGAGCTGATCAGCAGACTTGTTCATCGAAAGCGCTTTGGATAGATTCGGTTTATAGTAAGCTTGGATCGGGTCTTGGCTCACTATGGTGATTGGAACTGTCTTATCGAGAGCACGAATCTCACGTGCTAAAGTTAGGCCAGCGTGTCCCGCACCAATGATAATAATAGGTTTCATCAAGTACTCCGTAGGAAAATTACTTCGATTAAATAAATGAACTTTCGTTCTGTACTTCTTGCATGGCAAAGTCATCTTTTCCCATCGCACAGTCAGGGCATAACCAATCCTCCGGAACATCTTCCCAGGCGGTTCCTGGTGGGATGCCTTCTTCTGGAATACCTATAGCTTCCGAGTACACGAATTCACACGTTAAACACTGCCATACCTTTGAATTACTCATCTCTCTCAACCTCTCCATCGTAATGTTTTATAAATTATGAAAACTTCGTTAGTTCGTTTTAATCATTGTTTTTAAATCGTTATTTCGCATTTTAAGAATATCTTCGCCACGACTATATTTTTTGCGCCATGCAACGGCGATTGGGTTTGACTCATCTTCACTGATCTGGCGAGGGTGGTATTTATTAGCAAAAACAGGCAACGCACTTTTTGCTAATTTGAATGAAATATTGGTGAAAAACGCTAGCGCTTTAATTGCCTTGATTGGTGATGAAAAATACCCTTCTTTTTTGCACATCGGTTTATAGGCTTTCCACGTTTCACTAGCGATATGTAAAAGTGATTTAAGTACATTCCATTTTCGATACCATTCATGTTGAGCATAAAAGTATTTATAAACATCGAACGCTACGGCACCGTGTTCGACTTCTTCCACCTGATGCCATACCCACATCGAACGAATGACTGGGTCGGCGTCTTTCATCCATTTGTCGTAGCCATCAAGGATGATCATTCCGCCTAAAAATGTGAACGTTTCATACCCAGCGACATAAGCAATTTTGGACTTTATAGAGTCTTGTGACAGAGATTGTTCAAAGTGATCTTTGGCGCGTTTATCCAAGGCTTCAATTTCAGGGTAACGCTTAATCAGAAATTGATTGTAGTCAACGAAATTTTTAGCATGATGGGCTTCTTGACCAATGATGGCTGACACCTCTTTCAATAATTTAGGGTCTTTAATTTGTTGTCGAACGCTCCGAAACGAACTCATTAAATATCGCTCAAAATAAGGAATATGCACACCAAGAGCATTGATATATATAGCGAATAGAGGGCTGCTTCTACTCCAAACAGGGTCTTGGGCCTCAATATTAGAATAGTCAAAACGCAAAGGTCTAACGACAATATTATCCATGGCGGTACTCGTTGAGTTATTCATTATCCTTCCTCTTACTTTAATTAGGTCTCTGAGTTAATTTGTCGCGTATAGAAATCAGCGCGAAATGGTGACGATTAAGTAAACAAGAAACGTGAAGACAAAAAACCCTACCAAGGTATGGTTTATCCAATTGTTTTCCCAAAGATGCGATGTGGCTATTGATACATCTTTCTGAACTGATTAAAGGGTTTAATTAATGAAAAACCATACCTTTGTATGGTTTTAGTTGGCTTAATTACCTAGATAATCTCCAACTCATACAACTTCTTACCTTCTAGCCAGAAGTTAGCTATTCAATATTGATAACGACAATGCAGGATTAAAGATGAGTGCTAACAAGCAGCATGTGTTCAAAGACGAATTAAAGAGGCATGAGACCGAGCTAGCCCAGAGTTTTATTGCTAGTGGCCTACGTCCATGTGAGGATCATCAAATTAATGGGCTAGAGTCAACGTTCGTTGCGCAAAAAAGAGCGTTCGATCTCAACCCTCATCCTGACTTTAAGGCAAGGCTGGCGAATTTAAATATTCTTTATCGGCTAATTGATGACAACGCAGACAAGTTAGCAGAAGCCTTGAACAAAGATTTTGGCTGCCGTGCTCGCGAGGAAAGTGAAATTGCAGAAATCATTGGTTCGTTATCGTCAATTAGATACTTAATGAGAAATTTGAAGAAACTTATGAGGCCGGATAAGCGTAGGGTATCAATCTGGTTTCAACCTGCTAAGGGAGAGGTGGTACTTCGGCCATTGGGGGTTGTGGGCGTGATAGCCCCTTGGAATTACTCGTTGCACCTTACGATCGCTCCTGTCGCAGCTGCACTGGCTGCTGGAAATCGCGTAATGGCCAAAATGTCCGAGTTAACTCCTCATACAGCTAGCTTGTTAAAAAGCTTAATTAGCGAAGCCTTTCCTAGCGAAACTCTTTCCATTTTTGATGGGGGGGTGAATGTCGCTCAAGCGTTCTCAAATTTACCTTTTAATCATTTGCTGTTTACGGGATCAACTAAGGTTGGAAGGGAAATCGCCAAGGCAGCAGCAAAGAATTTAACTCCCGTTACTTTGGAATTGAGTGGAAAGAGCCCCGTTGTCATCGGAAAGTATTACAGCGTGGAAGAGGCTGCAAATCGAGTGGTATGGGGCAAGTGTTTTAATGCAGGCCAGACCTGTGTTGCGCCAGACTATATATTCGTTCCAAGAGATAAGCTTCTTGAGTTTACGAGAGCAGCGCGTAAAGCGGCTAACCAGTACTTTCCGGATGGGGTCGATCAAGAGAGCTATACATCCATCATTAATGAACACCATAGCCTGAGGATAAATAGCTTGATTGAAGATGCCAAATTGAATGGTATCGAGGTATTACCGTTGCTGGATGTGGATACCAACAAACTTCTTGAGAAGAATAAAATTCCACCCACACTTGTGTTACAACCGAATCAAAACTGCAAAATTTTCTATGAAGAAGTCTTCGGACCAATACTTCCTGTATTTGTTTATGACGAGTTATCTGATGTGATAGATATTATTCGAAAAAATTCTGATCCCTTGGCGCTGTATGTATTTAGCAATCATGAAGATGAGATAAATTATATCTCGAATCGTGTTAACGCAGGGAACGTAGCAATCAATGATACCTTGCTTGAATACATCCAAAACGACCTGCCATTTGGTGGCGTTGGGAAAAGTGGTTCGGGAAAATATCATGGAAAGGAAGGTTTCGAATCTTTTTCAAACAAACAAGCCACTTTCACCCAATCAGGGTTGGGGTCTTTCACCGGTACGAAACTCCTTTATCCACCCTATGGGAAAATAGCACATTTAATGCTCAAGATTTTAAGACGTTGGCCCTGAACGTTGCATGGGTTAATCAGAGCTTTATTTTAAAAACAACATAAGAGAATAACTATGGCGAAGCTAGACAATTGGGAATATGAACACCTATCGAGAATTCAGTCTTCATTAATCGGTCATGGCGCATTGGTCATACTGGTTGCACTTGCAGCAGGCGTAATGCTAGCTTTTTCACTAGTTGAAGGCATAAAATTATGGCCAATACTGGATCTAAGTGTCGAGATTCCAGGGTCTGATCGCGGCTGGAAGGCTGCACACACTGGTGGCATAATGAATGGCATAATGATCATTGTCGTTTCCATTAGTCTAGCTCGTATTCGACTAACGACTAAGCAAGTAAAATGGGTTTATTGGCTGTTTGTTTGTACTGCCTGGGGCAATACAATTTTCTATTGGTTTGGTAATTTTTCGATGAATAGAGGACTATCTGTTACGGCGACCCGTTTTGGTGACGGTGATGTATATGGAGCTATCGCTTATCTAATCGTTACGCCAGTCATGCTTCTTACTGTTATGGGTTGTTGGATATTGATGAGAGAAGGCTTTCGCGGTGCAAGGAAAACGCCTTGATGAATAGAGCGCTTAAATAAAAAATAAGGTAGATCATTTGAACAATGCTGACATAACATTGCTGAGTACAAAGCTTGTTCCTCAAAGGACTCGAGTTAAACTAATTGCGCGCCCTAGGCTCGTTTCTTTGCTAAGCAGTCAAGACTATATTCCTAAATTAACAGTTGTTTTTGGACCTGCAGGATACGGAAAATCCACCTTAATTACTCAATATATTCAAAGTGATTCAGAGACACTTTCCGCCTGGTATAGTCTAGATGATGGGGATAATAATCTGGATGTTTTTACCCAATATTTTTTAGCTGCTTATGATTTGGTCACAAAATCTGAAGCGTCGAAACGACAGCCTGTTTTTTACAAAAAAAGTCCCAGTGCAAATCCCAAAGCGCGTTTTACGCAACTGTTCAACGAGATCGTTGTAGGTGGGGGTAATGTTCGGTTTGTATTAGATGATTTTCACCTCATTACAAATAATCGTGTATTGGAATTTATCGAGTGGATATTGAAGGCTATGCCTGAACATATGTCTTTAGTTCTGACCAGTCGAGAGAAACCTCACCTTGAATGCATGGCCGAACTTGCTGTACAAGGGAATTTAGTAGAAATTGAGGCTAAGCAACTTAAATTTTCCTTAGAGGAGACCGAGAATTTTGTGTCATCAGACAAAGCCGTTCTGCTCGACAAACAAGCTGTAAGTGTTCTTTATGAACGCACGGAAGGATGGGTTGCAGCCACACAATTAGCGCTGCACGCTATGCATGATCAGAAGAATCAAAAGGAATTTGTCTCAAAATTTTCTGGCTCCGATAAAGACATTGTCAACTATTTAGGATCGATGGTGTTGAGCCAGCAATGTGAAGAAGTGCAGCAGTTTTTTCTATGTACTTCCGTACTGAAACGATTAAATGCATCGCTATGTGAAATGGTGACAGGAAATAAAAATGCGGCAGTTCTGCTCGACAAAATAAGCAATGATGGCCTGTTTTTGTTTGAGTTGGACCGAGAGCGAGAATGGTTCCGTTATCATCATCTATTCGGTGAATTTTTGCTTTCGAGGTTTAAGGCTCTCGAGTCTGACCAATTTAAAGAGACCGCCTTAAAAGCCGCGAACTGGTGTTTAGAGCAAGAGGATATACATGAAGCAATTGACTATTACTTGATGGCCGACTACTTCGAAATAGCCGTTAAACTGATGGTTGAAAATGTCTCCCAACTTGTTCAGTACCAAGGCCATCACGAAATTTTGTTACGTTGGATAGATAAGCTGCCATCACAATATATAAGGGCTGAACCGAGAATATCGATTTGTTTTGCTTGGTCATTAATCTTTACCAGAAACCTAGAGCAAGTCCAAAGCGTTCTAATTCAAATTAAGCAAGACCATGTTTCTGATGAAGGTTCGTCAGCGTATTCAACTAATAGTGATTGGATCCAGTGGAACTTAGAAATGCTAAGTGCAATGCATGATGCCATGTGTGGCAGGGCGTTAGGTGCACAGGAAAAAACGGATAAATGGCTAAAAAACTGGCCTATGGCGCCCGCATTTGAACGGGGTGTTGTTTTAGGTGTTCACGGTGCGAGTTGTATTCAATCTCTTGATTTTAAAGTAGCGAGAAAAGTGCTCAGAGAAGCAAAGAGAGAGTTCAGTCTTTGTGGTGCTGAGTACGGCGTGTCTTGGATGAGTTTTATGTATGCCTTGGTTCTTATCAAGCAAGGGCAGATTAAAGAAAGTAAACACATGCTCGAGTGTTCGCTAAGCGCCGCGAATGAAAAAATGGGTGACCTTAGTCTTGCCAGTGCCTTACTCCATCTCGGGTTAGGTTATGCCTGCTATGTGATGAATGATTTGGAAGAAGCCCGCCTCCAAATAGACAAAGGATTTTTATCGATTGAAGAGCATGGCCATGTAGAAACGGTGCACATAGCCTTCTTAACCAAATCGAACTTGCTATTGCGAGACGGCAAAAGTAGTGAATCGATGTCGCTGTTGTATGACGCAGAGAATTTTGGAAGAAGACTGAATTTATCTCACTATGATACTGCAATTACAGTCGAGCGTATTCGAAGATTGCTTGTTGAGGGCAAAGCAGAAGAGGCTAATGGGCTATTTGTCGAATATGGTTATAGCAATTTTGAAGGTAATCAGAAAAATTACACCGCTTACGAACGATTATTGATAGAGGCGCTCGGTGCAAGACTATTGCTCGCAAATATGGAGTACGATGAGGTTATTTCGTCGACTTCCTTCCTAATAGAGAATTGCCAAAGGAATGGCATTTTATTGGAGAGTGTTAGCCTCGCAATTATTCAGCTCAGAGCCTATTTTGAGAAGGGCCAGGTAAACAAGTCATATCGATTATTGAACAAACTGATTGAGTTCGCTTCGACTGAAAAGTTACTAAGTATTTTTCTTGAAGAGCAAACTTATCTTGCTCCGCTTTGGGCAGACTTTTTTAAGCGCTATGACGACAATCGCAACGTTGAACAACATCGTCCTTTAGTCATGTTTGTCGATGAGCTAAGGGAGGAGCTGGGCTTTAAGAAAAGAATTCCTGCAGAACAGGTGTCGGAACAAAACAAACAGTTTGTAGTAGAAGAAAGTTTATCCAAAAAAGAGCACGAAATCCTTAATTATCTTGATCAAGGTTTGTCCAATAAAGAGCTTGCAAATGCATTGTTTGTATCGGTTTCTACTATCAAGTGGCACCTGACTCATATCTATTCAAAGTTGGGTGTTAAGAGTAGGGTAGAAGCGATCAAGGCGTTCCAAAGTAATAAGTAAAGTTCTAACGAAAACAACCAAGTGCCACTTGCAACCTAAACCCGATACGCGCAAAGATGGCTGAAACACCAAATGGACCGTGACGCTGAATTATCGGCATTATTATCACGTTTGAATGAACATACACGCATAACGTAAAAAGCTAGTCGTCGGCGTTAGACTTCTAGCCCTCAAAACCATCCACCTCATAACGATCAATAGTGACCGTATCACTCCAGTAATCTTGGCTCAGGCCTGCTTTGCGTTTTAAGTGTTTGAGAAACATTTCCCGATCGGGAAGTTGTTCCCACACTGAAGGGAGAAAAGTTCCTGAGTTCATACCTTCTTTCAATACTAAACCATCAACATTCGGTCTTAATTGGTTGATGAGGTCTTTTTCTGAGGTGAACAGTATTGGGGTAGTCTCGCTTAGAATAGAAATATGATACTGCAGATGCTCAAACTCACTTTTTTCCAGTGGCGGGAAACGTGTATCTCTAAATGCCACACAATAAGCATTATCTACAAGGTCTACAATTAAGGGGCAAATCGCAGTTAAACTACCAATACAGCCCCGCAATACGCCATTGATATGTAAGGTCACAAAAGTAGCTCTTTTTTCCCGAAGAACAGGGTCAAACGCTTCAGGGTCAATCGGTAAACGCGAGTTGTTTTCCAAACCAAATTTTATGGCTTTTTTTACAATATCGAGAAGCTGCTTACTGTATTGTTCATCCATTTCAGGGCGTCTCTTTAGTTATTAATGTTTTAACATCCAAGCCCCGTAACCAACTACTCGTTCTTTGTCTCCTGCCGTATCGCCAGAATTACAAAGCGCCAAAGTTGTGACGGTTAAATGATGTTTTAGTGCACTCACCAGCATTCCCTTAATCGGGTTTCTGCCACATGCATCACTGTAGCTTAATAACTCGGGTGATAGGTTTTCAATGGCTTGGCAAGTTTTTTTATCACGCAGCTGAGCGGTTTTATAATCATGAAAATGGCTCAGGTCTGAACTGATGACGATCAGAGTCTCTTCGCCACCCCATAGTAACTCCAATACCTCCGATACAGACTCACTATCAGCATCGCCCACAACAATAGGTATTAAAGTAAAGTCGTCGAGCACTTTTTGTAAAAAAGGAAGCTCAACCTCTAAGCTGTGCTCACATTGATGTGCTTCGTCAATGTTAGAAACCTGAGGTAGCGGCAGTATTTGAGCAATTGACTCTCTTTCAACAGGTATGCTTCCTAGCGGCGTTTGAAAATAGTCGGCACTAGAAGCAGCAAGCCCGTTAAACTCGACTCTATGCGAAGGGCCAAGTAAAAGGACACGAGTTATTTTTTTTCTGAATGGTAATAAGCTAGCAAAAGCAGAGGCTGCGGCTAAACCTGAATAGATATATCCGGCATGTGGAACAATGATAGCCTTTGGCTGAATAGTATTACTCTCTGACGAGCCGACTTCAGAGAGCAAATCAGATACTATTTTTTGCAATTTAAGGGGGTCATCAGGATAAAACTGTCCGGCAACCGCCGCTTTGCGAATCGATAACATCATAACACCCTTTCATAAAGGTATAATTAAAAGATAAGGACTGTTTAAGCCATTTCAAGCTCTATTAAGTATCTATCTCTACAATACCATCAGTGGTTGAATTTTAAACAACTAACCCTATTGTAGTATTAAGGAGGTGACTATGACTACCTGCTCGAATAAAGACAAAATAGACCCTGAAGACCCAAGTGTTGTGCAAACTAAGTATTGGCATGTTTGTGATGATGAGGTGGATCCGAATGGTGTGAGTAAAAATATCATCCCTTCATCTGAACCTTCAAAAGTACAATGCGACCTTTGCCCAAGATATTGCAAACTTCACGAAGGACAGCGAGGACTTTGCTATGTTCGTGGCAGAGTCAACAACGCTATTGTGCTGACAACCTACGGACGGTCAAGTGGATTTGCCGTTGACCCTATAGAGAAAAAGCCTCTCAACCATTTTTATCCGGGAAGTTCTGTGCTTTCTTTTGGTACCGCTGGGTGCAACCTTGCCTGTAAATTTTGCCAAAACTGGGATATAAGCAAATCAAGAGAAATGGACACCGTGATGGATTTTGCCATGCCAGCCTTGATTGCAAAAAATGCCCAAGACTTGGGCTGTAAAAGTGTGGCTTATACCTATAATGACCCCACTATTTATCACGAGTATGCCATTGATACCGCTAAAGAATGCCGAAAACTCGGTATTAAAAATGTAGCGGTTACCGCAGGGTATATGTGCGAAGAACCCAGAAAAGAGTTTTTTTCATTGATGGATGCCGTCAATGTTGACCTAAAAGCCTTTACGGATGAATTTTACTGGAAACAAACAGGCGCACATCTTGAACCTGTATTAGACACACTGAAATACATTAAACATGAAACAAATGTCTGGCTAGAACTTACCAACTTGATTATTCCTGGGCTGAATGATTCAAGTGATGAACTCAAGCAAATGTCAGAGTGGGTGGTGAATGAGTTAGGAAACGATGTGCCCATGCATTTTAGTGCCTTTCACCCTGATTATAAAATGCAAAAAATACCCCGTACGCCGCAAGAAACCTTAACCATGGCCCGAAAAATAGCAATGGATGCAGGTGTGAAATATGCCTATACAGGTAACGTACACGATGAAGCCGGCGGCAGTACCTTTTGCCATCAATGCGGAGAAAACTTAATTAGCCGTGACTGGTATCAACTGGGTAAATGGAATTTAAACATTCAAGACAATCACCAAGGTTACTGTAACCACTGCGAAACTCCGTGTGACGGAATTTTTGAGCAAAAGCCCGGAAACTGGGGAGCTAATCGAAGAAGAGTCGTGTTACGTTAATTGTTCTGTCCTCCGGTTGTTTGGCTGCATGAAGTAATGGTCAATTCAATTTTTTCAAAAAGTACTGACTTAAAGCAAATGCACTACATGTTGGGTTGCTGGGAGAGTGAAGACAAGAGTATAAAAGCGATCCTTGTAGGTCGGTGAGATCGAGTTTGATTTGGAGTTAAAGGAATCTTATTTGACCCCCCCCTCCGTAGAGGGGGCTAGTAATAAAAAGAAATCTTTCTTGGTAGTGATCAGTATAAAGGTACGGACTAAACCGCTATTTTACGACGAATTGTCGCTAAACCAAGCAATCCAAGGCTTAACAGAACAGTCGGGCCTGGCTCTGGAACAGGTACACTACCATTTTTTTCGTAGTGACTAATTACGGTAAACGTCTGACTTGATAAGTCTACTATTTCACAATTAGCATCATTACTAGCGCAGCCAGTTAAATTAGCTAAATCAACGACTAAGTAATCAAAAGAAAGTTCGTTTTTATAAAGATAGTGATTATCTCCATTTAGCTGGCCTCCGCCAAACTTTAACGAAAAAAACGCAGGAGCGTCAGCATCAGGTTTTGCCGCCCACGTGGTACCTTCTACTGAACCCCAACCATCACTATTATCCACCTTTTCAAAAGATAAAGGATCGTAAATGTAACCTCCGTTTACTAGCTCTTGAGCAAAACCCGCGGCTTCTTCCGCTTCTCCATTCGCGTCATAACTACCGATGTAAGAATCAACACCGCCAACTTCAGTGATCGTATAACTCCAAGCAGTAGTGCTCATCATTACACCCATTATAAATGTCAATTTAAATAGATTTTTCATTATATACACCTCTTATTTTTATAAACAGTACCGTAAGAATAATAACTGAGCATTACATCTTTCGATTGTTACTTTATGTTAACAAACTAACGTTTTATGTAACGTGCAGGAGTCTCAATTATTAATTCTTTGGGGCTTTTCTATTCGTAGTTCTCGTAAATGCATTTCTATCAAGGTCAATTTGCATCAGAAGTAATTTCCAAATTTAACAAAAATTTTAATTATTTAGCCTTGACAAATTAATCATTATTTCAAACTCCAAACAACGATAATGAAGGGAAGTTAGCTCATAACTAAGGTCCGAAATCTTGGGACAGAGAATTCTGCTATTTTGATTGTAGCGCTTCAGCAAAAGTATAGCTTTTACTCAAAAATACATTCATTGAATGTTCTTTGTAGTAGCATAGTAGATTTGGCCACCTAATTAGAGGTGTATCCTAAGTCAAATGATGTCCGCTCTTGGGCCATAAGGTGACCTCGCTACAAACTAACTCTAATTATTCTGGATTATAAAAGACTTAAAAACCAAAACTGATAGTTTGATCAAAGTTTAATATTCCTCCTGTACTAAGATGGATACAAGATACATAAGATAACCGCCTATAGAGTCGAAAGAATGTCTTACTCGAAAATGATGAAACTCTACAGTGTTTGGAGCATTTCACTCGCTTTGGCAATGATTGCCTATCTTTTTTTCGTATACTTTTCTGTGCCTGAAGAGGGTGCTGAAGCGATTTACGCAATGTGTGTTGCGCTATTTCATATGATTTACGGTATTTGGTTTTATAAGGGCCGAGACACCGCAATATTTGCTGATCGAACCATACAGGGACGAGCCGTATACGGATTTTTCCTTATAGTGGCCGCTACATTTACAAAGCTATTTCACGGGATTCAGCTCCCCGAAATCGTCTGGCTTGATAGGGTTTATTACTATGCACTTGTAGTTGGCACTGTCGAATTATTTAGTGCCGTGATAACCAAAATCAGCCTAAATAAGAGTGGTTATAAGGCTAGAAAAAAGAACGCCTTAAAAATGACTTTCAAAAGTAAAAATAGATTTGTATTTGGTATCTATTTGCTGCTCTTAGGTTTTTGGATTTTAATGAGTCCCAACACCTTGCTCAGTTTTCTTTACTTGCCAGAAACCACCTTTTCTGGCTTTTTAGGTGATGTGATATCACTTGGCCCTATGCATATACTAGGCGTTCAGATTCTGATATTAGGGAGCTATAACCTTTTCGCAGCACGTAATAATTTGGAAACTCTTGTTGAGGCAGGAATGAGGGGGGGCGCAATAGCGGTATTATTCTTCGTAGTGTTTGTTGCAACCGGAATCCTTCATCCTATCACTTTGCTATTGCCCGCTATCGATTTTGTTAGCATGATCTTGATTACGATCGACAAACAAGTTGAACGAAAGGAAGCGTCAAAGGGGCAGAGCCTTTGATAAAATGAGCGGTATCCGCACCATAATAGACAACGCTAAAGCGAATTAATGGTGTTAAAATTGATGCTAAATAAGCAGACTATAAAACACATGGAGTCTGCTATTGGCACTTTTGTTCAATCAACTGTTGCTTGGCTAGTTGGAGCTCAAAGGCCAGTTCTGCTGACAACCAGCCAAAGGCTATGTTGTGGTAGATTAAAGATTAATTCCTTCTATTTTTAGCGTGCAAAACACAAATGAATGGTTCAGTATTGATATTGCTTGGTTTGAATGTTCGATAATCGCAAGGTAGTGTTTTCGTATAAATAATTAGCGGAAGTAGATATGAAGGTACTTTTTCTAACTGCGTGATCATAATAATTTATAGCAGCAAGGTGAGGCATGAAAGTCGGAACACTAAACTGGGCACAAAAAACAGGAGGGGAAATTAACTTTCAAGATAAGTTAATGCTTGCTTTGACAGGTGTGAAGGCAAGCCTAAGAGATATTCCCCCTCTACTTTGGTGGAAGGTGGGACTTCCTGTAAAGAAAACATCATTTATTGACATCTCCTCTTTTAAATTTCCAGACACCAAGGCGGCCTGTGCGGCAGAAGCCTTGCTCAACGAGTTGACCCCTCCATTTATGATTAATCATTCGATTCGCACATATTTGTGGAGTCGATTGCTTGCTGAATATAGATCACTCCAATATGACGACGAATTGTTATACATAGCCAGTTTGCTCCATGATATCGGTTTTTATGGTCCGTACCTGAAAAGTACCCCTGAAACTAAGTGTTTTACAATTAGGAGTGCGAACGCTGCGGTAGATGTTGTAGAAAAAAACAAATGGACATCTAAGCGACAAAATTTGCTTGCAGAGGCAATGATTCTTAACGCTAATCCAGATGTTGGTATCGAGCAAGGAGTCGAAGCTCATATCATGCAGAAAGGAGTATCAATTGATATTATGGGAACAGGGGTATGGAAAATTAATCATGATACGAAAAATGCTGTTGTTGAAAAATACCCGAGACTGAATCAGAACACAGCTCTGTGGCCAACTTGGAAAACAGAAGCTGATACACACCCATGTTGCCGAGCTCATTTCTATAATAGGTACTTTCAATTTGAACAATTTCTTAAATTAGCACCTTTTGATTGATCGGAAAATAGGTGACAGATTTATTATCCCCGGATAAAATAAAGTCTGCTATTAGAAACCAATTAGACAAAATTTCGCAGAAAAATTTAGTTCGTTAAGTCACATTTATCACGAATGTCTGCATCACCATGTTTACCATTTCATCTAAAAAGTCGGGGTCGCTCAATAACTCGCTGTTTTCAGTTAAAGCCAGTTGCACAAGCGAATCGATGGCATTGGTGACCACAAAAGCCTTGGTTGTAATAACCTTTGGGGCTACTTGGCCATTAAAATGTGTGCTTAATAAATTCGCGATGAGTCCTTCAAAATGCCTTGTGGCTTGCCTTAGGGCGTCACGACACTCTAGGTAGCTCACTTGTTCATGCAATAGTTTTGTTAGCTGCAGGTCGTCCAAATGAATCTGGATGAACTCTTTTATTGCCATTCTAATCAGGGGTTCTCCCGTAGCCCCTTGCCAGTCATTAAACAATTTTGTCAGGGTTTTAACTTCATGATCCACGTGTTGTTCAATAAGGGCCGCGATGATTGATGCTTTATTGGGGAAGTATTGGTAGAGAGAACCAATGCTCACGCCTGCCATTTCTGCCACATGGTTGGTGGTTAATGCTTCAACTCCCCCTTTCAATAAAATGTGAGCAGTGGCCTGTAGCAGGGCATCGACGGTGGCTTTTGAGCGGGATTGCCTAGGCAATTTTCTCGATTTATTAACCATTAATTGGCTCCTAGGCGATATCTAGTAATGCGAGTAGTAAGGAGTGGCCAATCTTACTATCATACTAATATGAGTTTTACTCGCTTTATTGCTAAATTTCAAATTAAAGGCCGAATCATGCAATCACGAGAATTACATATTAAGTTTGAGGTCACGAAGGGCTACTGGTTAAGTTGGCGCATTTTGGGCGCTGGTCTAAACCGTTTTCTTGTTTAATTTATGCTTAAGTCGTCTATTTAAACTGGTGCAACGCTACCTGTTTGGGTTATTGGCTTTTGATTGTAAAGCCTATTTTGCATCGACCGTTACCAAATAATACCAAATTAAATTTCATAACCAATAGCGAGATTATTATGATCAACTACCCGGAATATAAATCAGACCTTCACCATATACATCAATCCGAGGTGTACGGTGCCAACGTGTTTAAGATGGCTGGTCGGCTGACATTTAACCGTGAGAGAAAGGCCAAGTGGGCATTGCTTTACGAATTGGAAGTTCAAACACTTAAGCGATTTCTAGGTTATATGGATGAAACTGAACAAGATTATCATCATCCATCTGTGTGGGCATGTAGAGGGCATATTGAAGGGGTAGTGCTGGGCCTGTTGCCTTGGTCCATTGCTATGCGTCTGTTAGCTCATGAAACTAAGAGCTTTGCCGCCATTTGGCAAAGATTAAAATCAAAGTTTAAGACATCTGAAACCCGTTTTTTTGATTATGTCTATGCTCATGAAAAAGCAATCGAGGCCTTCGCTACTCGAGAATATCAACGAAATGGCAATAGTGTAGAGCCTGTTCGTTCATTACTGGATGGTTTGTCATCTGCCTAAAATTATAAGGATCAATAGGCCCACTCTTAAACTAGGAAAATGATTATGAAGAAAAAAATTGGTGAAATAAGTGGGGTCTGGAGTTATCCGGTTAAATCCATGGCGGGTCATGAGGTTTCATGTGCCAGCTACAATAAACTGGGGATGATAGGTGATCGAGGCTGGTCGTTAAGAGACCGCTTTCTAGATGAAATTGTTGGTGCTAAACGGCTTGGTAATATCATGCAGTTGCGTGCCGAATATTGCACAGAGGCTAAACATCAAAATGATATCCCTGCTGTGCGAATTTTCTTTCCCGACGGCAGCTCCATAACATCTGAAAATCCGGAGGCTCAGCCGCTAATATCAGCCTATCTGGGGAGACAAGTTGAATTGAGACAGTTAGAAGATAATAAAAAGTATTACCAAAAGCATTCGATGCAACCCAATCTGGCTGCTCTCAGACATGAGCTTGGCATGTTGCCAAACGATAATATGGAAAACTTGGGGTCATTCCCGCTTAGTATGCTGGTAAAGTTAGGGAAGTACGTCACGCCTCCGTTCACCCATTATGATGCCTATCCTATTCATTTTTTAACCAGTGCAACGCTAGCTTGGTTACAACAAAACAACCCTGAAGCACAAATTGACATCCGCAGGTTTCGGCCTAACTTTCTGGTAGACACTCTTAGCCAAGCCCCTGGCTTTGTAGAAAAGCAATGGAGTGGAGGGTATCTAGAGATTGGCTCTGCGGTTATAAAAGTTGAATGCCCAACGATTCGATGCTCCATGCCTTCCCAAGCTCAACCTGAATTGAAAAAAGATAACAAGGTTGCCACTGCGATCAGATTAACGGCTAAACAGTTTGTTGGCAGCTATGGTACCGTTATTGAGGAAGGTGATATTTTAGTTGGTGATTCTGTTAGGTACCGTCCTGTCAGTAAACTGGTGAGAGCTACGGCACGTTTGCAAAAAAATGTCCGCAAGAGCCTGCTTACAACAGCCCTTGCAGTCTTGGAAAAAAAGCCAAAAGAACAGCTGACAGCGTCAGTAGAAGATAAACTTTTAAAACAGGGGTTCACACGATTCAAGGTGTTCAAAACAGTCTGTGAATCTCAAACCGTGACCTCCTTTTATTTAACCCCTCAGTCCGGCGCCGAGCTAATACCCTATCTGTCGGGCCAGCACATAATGTTGGCGCTGAACATTCCCAATGAAAATATGCCGGTGGTACGCGCGTATTCGTTATCCTTGGGCAGTAGCCAGAGCAATAGTTACAGAATTTCAGTCAAAAGAGAAAAAGCCCCTGAAAATTGCCATCCAAACGCAGCTGGCAAAGCATCTAATTATTTACATGATCAAATACATAAGAATGATCCGATTTATGTCAAAGGGCCAGCGGGCCAGTTTTACTTGCCTCCCAAGGCCTTGCTCAGTCCTCAAATAACAAATAACAAATCTGTTGCATTAATTAGCATGGGAATCGGAATTACTCCCATGTTTTCGATGTTGGAGCAAGCCATACAGAATAAATATGATCAAAAATTCTATTTTATTCACGGTACTCAGGGTAAAAGCAGTCACTTGTTTAAAGATCAGCTCAATGTTTACGCCGAAATAGAAAATGTTAAAATGCATACTTCTTATAGCCAGCCGAACGTAACTGACATTCTGGGCATTGACTACCATGATCATAGCCGCATTAATATAGAACTCATTCGAGAAATTATCCCCAGTCTCGACACAAGTTTCTATTTGTGTGGTACTCAAACGTTTATGCGGGAAATTTATGCCGGACTCATTGATTGGGGGGTGAATAAGGACGATATTCATTATGAATATTTCAAAAAAGCTAAGCCTTTAGAAATTACCCAGAGTAAGGCTCTGTCTTATGACGTGTTCTTTAAACGTTCAGATGTAAAAGCAATCTGGTCCTCGGGCAGTGGATCTCTATTGGACCTTGCCGAAGAATGTGGAATTTCCCCTGAGTATGGTTGTCGTTACGGTGCATGTGAAGCCTGCTCAGCAAACTTGATATCAGGGCAGGTAGACCATGACGAAAACGTAGCTCAGTTAAAAACTTCCAACTCAATATTGTTGTGTTCAGCTCGACCTAGTTCAGATATTGAAATCGAGTTATAAATTATGGGGCAAAGTAATTAATAATATCTGAAAAAAGTTGTCTGTATCTGGAATGCTATAACCACTGCAGTGATTAATAATTCAACAGCTACTCATTTTTTCCAAAAAGGCTTACTTGCTTCATGAATCGCATCCTCTTTGCTTATGCCGATGTCTTTTAATTGATAAATGCTAAGTTGCTCTAGCTCCCTGCGTTGGCATGATCTTTCATTCCAATCTTGAACTAAGTGCATTACTGTTATCAGCCATAAGCGTACTTGTGAAATAATAAGTACCTTTATTTCACTCTTTGGTTTATTAAACCTGGATAGTAAAGTGTTGCTAGATAAAAATTGCATGTTGAATTCCTTTAAACTCATTTGGTATTTGCCATTTAAATCGAAATAGATATTTCAATCCAATCGTATGTTTGGATGTTCATCATTTGATATTTCGATGGCACTTTATTTCGTTATAGGTTTCAATAAAGCTATTAAAGAGGAGTGCTCAGGTGGAATTAAATCAACTCAAAACTTTTATCATGGTGGCTGAAGAGCAGCACTTAACGAGAGCGGCTGAACGTTTATTTACCAGTCAGCCTGCTGTTAGTGCGCAACTGAAATCGCTTGAGGAGTCATTGGACGTTGTGTTGTTTGATCGCACACCCAAAGGCATGAAACTAACACCGTCGGGCGAAAAGTTACTGGTTCAGGCTAAAGCAGTTCTAGATGCTGCTAACCTCATCGTCTCACAAGCGAAAGCAATTAAGGGAGAGGTAATGGGGTGTTTGTCAGTTGGCATAAATTCAGATTTTTCATTTCTTAAAGTCCCAGCGCTGTTAGCGGATGCTAGCGAAACTTATCCTGGTGTTCAGCTATCCTTTATCAGCAGTATGTCGACAGATATTTTGTTGGATATTCGTAAAGGTAAGCTTGATACCGGTTTTTTCTTCGGACCATCGCCGACTGCTGATTTACATGTAATTAAAATAGCGGATATTAAGACCGCTATTGTGGCACCCATAGAATGGAAAGATAAAGTTCAACAAGCTTCAATTGAATCATTAGGGGCGCTGCCGTGGATTTATACGACCGAACGATGCCCGTTTTACCATCTTACGGAGGCAATGTTTAGTAAAGTTGGGTGCGAACCTAGCAAAGCTGTGTTTGTCGACAATGAAGAATCAATTCGGCAATTGATTAAGTCAGGTGCAGGGGTTTCGTTGTTACGAATGGATGATGCAGAACAAGCCGAAGCAGAAGGTTGGGGTGTACGTTGGGGTGGGTGTTCACCCTCAATAGCGTTGAGCGTAGCAATACAATCCCGCCGGACTCAGGAGCCCATTCTGCAGGCTTGGGTCGATGAGCTCTCTAAGTTTTGGTCAATTGATTTCTGCGATATGCCAAACCAAAAGGCGTCATAGCGTAGTAATAATAAACGATTTTACCGCACTTATTATGCCTGCTTTACTCATGTGGGTAAGACCAGCTATTTACTTAGAGAAAATCATGGTAAACCTACTGAGTACTATTAAAAATACAATCAATGAAAAGGATGAATTACCTTTTGCAGTGTATTCCTCAATCAAAGAGCAGCATCTATTAAATGTTCCAATTGTAAAACCATTATTAATTGTTGTTCTAAGTGGCGATAAAGAGCTCGGTAAGGATAACGAATTAGTGTGTCACTCTGGTGAATTTATTTTTCTATCTGATAGTCCTTCGATAAACATGCGCAATATACCAAAAGACAAAGAGTATTTTGCTTTGTTAATAGAATTTGATTATCAAGATTTTAATGGTCTTCAAGTTAGCGCATTTAATAAACAAGATTATTGTATTGGACGAACAACATCCATATTAGAAAAATGTCTACAACAATTTGTTGAGAGCTCTCTGTGGGCGCCTGAACAACTTTGGTCTTTGCGCAAAAGAGAGATCATAGAGTTGTTGTGCCACATAGGGCATCAAGAAATTTTATCCATGGTGGGTAATCCAAAAATAGGGCATCGACTACATGATATGTTCTGTGAGCAGAGTTTTCACGAATTAACCATCGAATATATTTGTGACCAACTGGCAATGAGTGAATCTACGCTACGCCGAAAACTTAAATTCGAAGGCACAAGCGTTCAAGATATAAAAGACCAAGCGCGTCTAGGCCTAGGTTTGCATTTGTTGCAAACAACGCATTATTCCATTGGTTTGATTGCTGAAAAGTGTGGCTATCAATCTCAATCACGATTTACAGATCGCTTTAAAGGACGCTTTGGTTTAACCCCCTCTGAACTTCGAAAAACTAAAATGGCGGATTAGGGCGAAAGTATGGACGTTTTGGGCCTAAATAGGCAGAAATAAAAGGCTAAGATATGCATAAACCAATTACACACTTACAAGGATTCTTATGCGTCATACTCTTAAATTTATTTCAGTTTTATCACTTAGCTTTTCGGTATCTGTATTTGCAGACTCTCTTACGTTATCTAGTCAGGATATTGTGCAAGGCGAGTTTATGGCTAAAGCTCAGGAATTTAATGGATTTGGTTGTTCAGGTGGAGATATATCACCACACCTTAAATGGTCTAATGCGCCGATAGGTACAAAAAGCTTTGCTATTACAGCTTATGATCCAGATGCACCTACAGGTAGTGGCTGGTGGCATTGGCAGATTGTGAACATACCAATGACATTGATGGAAATACAAAGCGGCGCTGGAAATACAAAAACTAATATTGCACCAATCGGGAGTACGCAAATACAAAATGATTATGGTAGCCGAGGTTTTGGTGGCGCTTGCCCACCTGAAGGGCATGGAGTGCATCACTACCGCTTTACGGTACATGCACTTTCTGTAGAAAAACTTGAACTTCCTGAAGATGCTTCTGGTGCATTAGCGGGCTACATGATAAATGCACACACAATTGAATCGAGTACTATTGAATCTTTGTATAAACGAGACTAGCTAACAAGAGTATTCAACCCTGACACTTGAAGCTGTCACGTCATTTTTGCAAAGCAAATAGCTAAATATCTCATAGTTAGCTTTATAAAGTGCCTAAAATATCAGGGGCTTGCCAATTTTGTCCCCGTATTGATGACAGCTTCAATATAAGTTGAAGCTGGCCTTAAATTAATCCGCAATCAATACTCTGGGTTGGTTACCAATTTGTTGGGGTTTTGATTAATAACATAATCCATAAAAATTTTTCTATAATTCTTGTTTTGACCATACCACCGTTCTACCGTCGCAAGATGCGACATCAATAGATCCTGTGTGAGGATTTTATTTACTTCCGACATTACTTTCTTACCGAAAGGTGTTTTTGAGCAATGGGTATGCATGCTCATGAACATATCAATTTCTTCGATATTATAAAACTGATATTTATTTGGCACACCTTTTACTTCAGCATCAAAAATTGCCTGTGCGGAAAAACCGAAGAAATAGTCCAAACGATTTCTATCCAACATAGATAGGTTGAATTCAACCTCACCTCTTGAAGAAAAATAGATATTATCCTCGCCTCTGTATTTTTCTAACAATTTATGCACTTTTTTGGTGTAGCTCATTTCTTCTAAATAACCTAGCGTGATGTTAGGGTTCGATAGAAGTTTTGCTAAAGAAAGGGTCTCGCCTGGATAACCAAACAGGTGCTGTTTTGATTTCAAAATTTGAATTCCTGTTCTAGGGGCCAGCGAAACCGCTCTACTATGGATTCTAATATCTTCACTTCCCGGGACGATCCATGCCCAGGCAACACAAACGTTCTCTTCTCGAATTAGTATTTTGTACCTTCGGGTATTACTGATGACCATTTCATGGTTATATTGAGGTAACTTCAGTTGTAATATGTTCGTCAAAGAGTCTCCAATACCTTGACCTTTATAGTCTCCGTGAGTAATGAAATTAGGAACTTGTTCCCATCCGAGCCAACGGATGGTCTCCTTTTCTTGAGCAAATGCCGAGCTAGTAAATAAAATCAGAATCAGCCTCGATAAAATAAATCGCAGCATTTATAACCCTTCCTATTCTCTTTAATAGTAGACCTTAAGAATATCCTAAAAAGTGCTAATATGGATAGAAGCTAAATTAGGGTAAGGGCATCCGAGATACCATTAAATTAGCGAAACTGTATGCGCTACAGCTCTTACGACTACGTTCTTTCTCAAGTAGACGCCTTAGCCTAATAATATTTGAAACAAATAGATATCGCTTTGTTAGGTGGTTAGTCTTAATTAACCAAAAAATAACGATAATAACTCACAGTTTAGCGGTTTAAAAAATTCAATTTAGCTTAAATCTACAAGGTATCGGTATACTACGATTAGCGACTCTATGGCAAGCCCATAGTTTTCTAGATGCTTAATAGCTCCTCAAAATTACTACTTCTCATTCAAATCATATGTATCGCTTTCGAGATATTACTCACGGTTTTATGACATTCCAAGAGGTAACGCTTCTGACTCAAATCCAAAGGTGATAAAAATGATCGATTTTTACCAGTAAAATTCAATCGATCAGCGCCTTATTTACGGACCAAAACGGCACATTTAATTTAGTGTTCAATGTCTATAAATGGCAATAGGCAATCTTGTTCGATTTTGAACCACTGGGTAGAAAAGGATGACTGGTCTATTTATATGCCAGATATAATCACACTTTACATTAGCCCAAACTTTCGTGATGAAGCTAAGGTACACTACCCAGTGAATTTTGGTGTTAGCGGGAAATCTAAAAAAATTTAAGTAACGTAAGAGAATTAATAAATGAAATTACATATCGCAAATGGTGACTCGACGGGTGAGATGCTTAAAGAAATATCCGAAATTGAAGGCGATATTTTATGTTGGCGGGATGTGCTGCATGACGGGCCTCTTTTAAATGCTTCTTACAATGAGTATGCGGCTGCTAGGGCGAAGTTTCTGGCAACAACTGTCAATACAACATTGATAAACCAAAAGCAGCCTATTAATGAGAGTGACATCCTTCAGGAATTTATTGATCGTAAAGCGACACTTGAGCGTCTTGAACAGTATGATGAAGTCATCTTATGGTTCGAACATGATTTGTATGACCAACTTCAAATTGTTGAAATAATGGCGGAGCTAAATTCAAGGGCAGAAAGTAGAGCAAAACTATCGATTATCTGTATTGGCGAACACCCTGAGGTACCTTATTTTCATGGTTTAGGGCAACTTACATTAAAACAGTTGCTGGCCTTGTACCCAAGTCGTGTAGGCATCACTCAAACACAGCTTGATATTGGAGCAAAAATTTGGAGCGCGTTAAGGTCATCATCGCCTGGCGAGCTATTGAATAGCCTTGAAGATAGCCGTATTCAGGGATTCCCCTATATGAAAGCAGCATTAATGCGTTTTTTTAGAGAGTTTCCTGCGCTGGGTAATGGTCTTACTCTCACGCAATGGCATTTGCTCAATGCGATAGCCAAACCTTGCCAAGCGCTTCCAGCACTTATGAAATGCTTGGAACAAAATGAGGCGGCTGGCAGATTAAATGATGGTGTTCGTGCCGATGATCGGTATCAAGAAATTGTGACTGGAGAGGCGACATTTAGCCGGCTATTTCACCAGATTCAGCAACTTGAAACGGCTCCATTTATGGGGGATCTATGGGTGAAAAAAGAGCTTAATGCGTTATCGCAGGCAAGGGTTCCCTATGTTGCTTGTTCCTTTGTTGATCAAGAGCATCCTGTTGGCATTAACACACAATATGAAATCACCGACGCCGGACGACAAGCGCTTAAGGGTGAATTGCATTGGGGGGATGTTAATGGCTATGACCTTTGGCGTGGAGGTGTTTACATTACAGGTAAATCACTCATGTTCTGGGACGAAAAAACACTAACTTTTACGTCTCAGAGGCATACTGCTAACCGTCTATGAGGCCGTTCAATATTTAAGGGGGGGGGCAAATAAGGCGTTTTCCGTAAAAGGATGGCGCTGAGCCAATGGCGAAGCCCAACATAAAGTGGGCTATTTTACTTTGATAAATTATTAAGAATTTCTTGTTGCAGTTTATCGGGGTCGTTTCGTAGCTTTTTAATAAATTCTTTTGGAACTTCTGTCTCAGAATCAAACTTTTCCGCCCAGTCCATCATAGCCAACATCATCGGCATCAATTCGATACCTTTCTGAGTTAGGGTATATATAAACCGTGAACCCTTTACTGGGTCTCTTGATTTGTTAACTATGCCATTACTTTCCAAATCAGCAAGGCGGGTAGCCAACACATTCGTGGATATCCCTT
>Ga0209825_1000439_pt1 | contig 31539 bp, 23 predicted proteins | sample EN8Hudsemesocosm_FD_184631 | JGI IMG/M metagenome (GOLD analysis project Ga0209825, IMG submission 184631) | Methane-oxidizing microbial communities from mesocosms in the Hudson Canyon - EN8B Hudson Canyon (SPAdes) (version 2) | ecosystem: Environmental > Aquatic > Marine > Cold seeps | place...
ACATGGCAACTGCGGTTGCTTTGAAGTTTTCAGAATATTTCCATGTTCGACGTGGTTTGTTGACCTTTGCCATGGGACACCTCATTCCTAGTTAGGATTTAGTGTCCGTCAAAGCGGGGGAAGTTCATTTTCCGTTACCTGCGCTTGTTAGATTTTTTTAGTAACATAATTCAAATCTATATCAGGGTTAATAATGAGTATTTGTTGTATTAGGTTAAGAGCTTTTTTATTGATTCTCTTACTTGAAACATTTTTTGTCACACCATTATTTGTATATGCCAATGATAGTGTAAATGGGTATTCTTTTATGCCATTAAAACTATCTAATTTAAGGTAGTCATTTAGAGTAGCTAAAATAAGTATACGAAGTTCTTCTACTTTTTTTGATTCAAGTACCACTGTGTTTTCACTTATTTTAGTTGGACTATCATACACCAAGACGGTTACTTTTTTGTCATCATGTATATTTAGTGACGTTGTGCCCGAAAGACCTTTTGCAGGCTTGAATGTAACAGAAAGTGAATCCGCAAAAATTACATTGCTGGAAATCATAAGAATGAATAATAAAGTAATGTATCGAATCATAATCTCTCCTTAAATCTAACGCTTTGCACAACGGACCCCATAATTTGGCGGTTTTTTTGGTTACGCAGGCTGCTGTTGAGCAATTGCTTGTTCCAGCAATTGCGGCTATTGGGGCGTTTTATTTGCGGATGAAACACTTTCTTACCGCTTTCTTCTTTCATGATTCTTGGCGGGATACTAGCCGTAATATTAGGTGAGCACAGTTCAATAAAACGAGAATCGAGTAACACATAACTAAGCTGATTCAGATGCCGGGCTACCCCCACAAGCACTAGGTATCTAGAGTTACGAACACCCTGCCTCCTAAATTTATATTCGCCTGTATATTTATACCTTATTTGGTTTGCTTCTGTTTTACAGCATGGAATGTAAAGCATAAATATACATATAAGCTATTGAGTGTCAGGTTTTTATACACATCAAACGTAAATGAATTTTTAAAATAAGACTAACGTATTATCTAACTGCCGCCCAGAGACGCCCTACTTAGCTCAGAATAATTCTGCTAATAATATATGGTGCAAGAAGCTAATAAGCACCAACCTATTCTTAAGCATTAACTCGACTGTAATTCTATATCATTCTTTAGCCGTGATTCAGACTTGAAGCATGGAAAACTCAGGATAAAAGCGACTGAGTGTCAGTTTTTTATACATAGCAGACATAAATTAATTTTTAAAACAAACCTAACATATTAATATTCTGATAAAATAATGATATTGGCATATATCATGCATAATCAAGATCAAACAATAAGCTTTATTAAAAAAAGGAATTAGGATATGAAAAACACCATAGTAAAAGCAACCTTAGCATTAGCGCTATCAATAGGTGCTGTAAGCACTGCGTGGAGCTATACTATTACCGGAGGCGTAGATGTCGGTGGTGTTGATACATTCATGCACGAAGCTGCAAAAGTAGGAAGCACCGCTAATGAACTTACTTGGGTTAACTCGTTTTTAGATCCTGATGTAAGCTACAACGACATTAAAACTGGAGATGTAACTTACCAAGCCACAAATGAAGACAGCTCTGTATTTGCATTCGCCCTTTCATCAGGGCCTGGTTATTATATTATTAAAAATTCAACACGCATGGCTCTCTTTCTGAATGAGGATAGCTACTCATGGGGCGTATTTGATACAAGTTTCTTATCAGATGACATGAATCTTCCAGACCTAAAGGAATGGACAATCAGCCATGTCACTGAGTTTGGTGAAGCGCCTACAGACGTACCTGAACCAGGCTCTTTAGCATTACTTGGCTTGGGACTTCTAGGCTTAGCAGCTACCAGAAAAAAACTGTCAGCTTAATATAAATATGTTCCTCTAGGTCATGTTCAATGACCTAGAGTTTACCAAATAGTATTTTAATTACTTTTGCTCTTAGCGAGCTGCAGACTCTTTATCCTAGCTATACGGGCAAACCGTTAGCATCTGCCAAACTGACAAAATAGTTCCCGCCCCAAATTAAACTACACTTTATATATCTACCTATCGAAAACTCAATTCTGCTTATAACAGCATATCAAATTAGAAGACTTATTATTATCTGGATCGTTTGCTGTTAATTATTTTTGCTATAACATCAACAGCCTTATAAATTTTTCTTAATGAAGGTTTTTGCTGAGTCAAAAAAACGTAAGGGGCATGAAGTAAAGTTAACGACTACTCAGACATAAAGAGTTATACATTCGCAGCGACAAAGTGCGCCGCCTACGCGCTCGGTTCTTGGCTTGCTCAACAAGCGGCGGGGCGGGGGGGAGGTGGATAACATCATAGTGCCACCCAATCAAAGAAAAGAAAAAAAGAGCTACTTTAATACCTTAGTTAAAACGCCCAACTATCCTGAAACCCAAGATCAAACTTTCATTAATCGGTATGACGAAGTCATTTCCACAATGAAAGAGAGTGGGCAAATTAAACGCATCATGCAAACATACGGCATTCAATAAAATCATGATCAAAAAGAGTACTAAAGGGACTGCTTTTTTACTAACACTAAAACCGAGAACTCAATTAGCTTGTTGGTTTATTCCAAACGTCACTATTAATTTGTTCTTTAGGTGCTGTCTCTGTAGGCGTTTTTTCGACCGGTGCCTCTTCAGACGTTTCAGTCGCAGGTTTTTTATACTTCATTTCCATGCCCTGCAAAAAGCGTCGCAATATTTGGTCTTGCAGTTTTCGGTAATGCTTATGGCCTTCTTTGCGGAAAAATGAGGTCAATTCAGGCTTGCCTATTTCCATCTCGGCTAATGCCATAATCGCTAGCACATCATCATCGATCAGGTTTAAGGCAATTTTTAATTTACGTAGGATAATATTGTTATTGATGCGTGATTCAGGCTCTTTTTGTGGCCCCTCTTTCTTTCCTCTGAGTTTATTAATTAAACCATTCAGGAAGATCGCCATATTCCGGTCGCTACAGTTCAGAAAGTCTGGGTCGTCATCTTTTTTAAGCCAAATGCTCATTTGCTCTCGCGTGACCACTGTATCTGCCAGTGCCCATATCGCAATCATCGTTTTATCATTAAAATCGAAGGTATAACGGATACGGCGTAAAATATAATTATTAGTCATGCTTGTTCTGATGCTCTTTTAGAGGTTTGGATTGCTATTCAGGTATATACAGTTTACCACGGTAAAGGCTCAACACGAGACGGCCAGTCCATTATGGATAGGTCTTGGGCTAAATGTTGTGTTAACTCAATCGTTTTTCGCCAAGACTTAATTCTATCAGTATCTGACAAGTTCAAAAAGTCATGCCTATCAGGTATTTTTTTCTGCGGTAAGTGCGCGATAAATTCATCCGATGGTACCAGCATAATTGTTTTTGAATAATTCGCATGCCGAGGCGACCGCCATGTTAGCCGCTTATCAAACCACCCTGGTGCAGGCTGCTTAGAAAAATGTGGGTATAATACAAAACCGTCTTCAGGTAGTAAGGGCAAATCGAAACCATAATCGGTAATGCCGCCATCTTGATACGTACCTTTTCCAGCCACATCATTTACCCCGCTAATAATCATGGGTATCGCCCCCGTTGAAAGAATCGCATCGCTCATATTACTTTCGGTAAGCGGTGCATATCGCGTGGGTAAATCATTCAGCGTACTAGAAGGGAAGTGCTCTTGCGGGTGGTGCATCACCAAGCGTGTAAATTGCCATGCTAAACTCTTTCGATGAACCGCATTTAAAATTGCTGCCGCGCCATAACCTAAGCCTTTTATCAATTTATTATTTGCACGTGTTAAGCCATGACATTGCGTGGTAATTAAATTCATCCGCATATAAGGATGTTGAATGATATTTTTAGCACCGTCTTCGCCCAATAACGTATTAATGATCTCCCTGCAGGTATTAAGTACCTCTTGCCCACTTGGTTTAGCGGAATAGCGCTGCTCAACATAGGCTTCTGTTAATCGTTGATGCGCTTCATTGCCCCCCATCGCATAACAAGCCATGCGCCAAGCTCCGGCGGAGGTACCCAATAAATGTAAGGGTTTATCCCGCCCCTTAAAAAAATGATTGATCAAGAAGTCATCTATGCCGTGTAAGGTTAGCCATTTTGGACCACTGGACGCCCCTAATAACATTGAAATATCATCGGCCTTTAAACCATTTGACTGAATATGTTCTAAAGCTTCTGTTCCGGCATAAACCTTTAATGGCATTTCTTTTAATTTCATGACCCTACTCTTTTTTATTTCTAAAACGGCGTAAGGTATATTTGTATCAAGTTCGTCTATACATAACGAGATATTTTTAATCATTTTTTTGAGCTGTTTTTTGAAACTATCTTTTCCACTCCAATCTTTACACCGTAAAGCATTATTTCTGCCATAATTCGAAGCAGAAATATTCATTTGCTTTAGATAAAGCCTTACTTAAGTGTATTTTTACAAACTATGCAGGATATTGAAATGAGTTTCAAAAGTTTAGAAGTGACCGTCGAAAACCATATTGCACACATAAAACTGAACCGCCCGGACGCATTAAACGCGATGAACGCTGATTTCTGGCAAGAGTTACCTGTGGCAGTTCGAGAAATTGACCAGCAAGCTGATGCACGAGTGATTGTATTGTCTTCAACCGGAAAGCATTTTTCAGCGGGTATGGACTTATCTGTATTTACCTCGTCAAATAGCATCCCGATGACGGGCGACCCTTCACGTATGGCTGAGAACTTACGCCGAGCGGTACTACAACTTCAAGAAACATTTAATGTACTTGAAGATGCACGTATCCCAGTACTGGCCGCGATTCATGGTGGTTGTATCGGTGGTGCGATCGATATGGTCAGCGCATGTGACAGTCGTTATTGCACAGAAGATACCTTTTTTACTATCAAAGAAACTCAGTTAGGGATGACCGCAGACTTAGGAACTTTACAGCGCCTGCCTCATTTAATTCCCCAAGGTATTATGAGAGAACTCGCTTATACCGGTAGAAACTTTGATGCGGCTGAGGCAAAAGACATTGGCTTGGTCAATAAAGTATTCGCAAGCCATGAGGCGATGCTTGAAGGCGTTATGGCAGTTGCTCAGCTCATCGCACAACAGTCGCCTGTTGCTGTGGCTGGTTGTAAAGAGATGATCAACTACAGCCGCGACCACAGTGTTGCTGACAGTCTAAAATATATGGCTACATGGCAGTCTGGGATGTTTCGCCCACAAGATATGATGAAATGCTTTGCGGCGAAAGCACAAAAGACCACGCCAGAGTTTGACCCTATATTTCCGATCAAACCTTTATTTACTTAAGTCGCTTTTATCCAGTAGTTGCCCACCTTTAGTTTCGCACTGAAGTCCCATTCAGCGAATATTGCTGCCTACTCAAGAAAATAAGAGTAGGCAGCCTTCCACCTTCAAGATAAAATCGTTCTCTTTAAAGTTCCTTCTTTTAACATTCAATCAGGTTCAGTCGTAGATGTTTCCAGTTCGAGATGACAACCCTCAGGTCAATAAACCTATTGCCACCTATATTATTATTGGGTTGAATGTTGCAGCATGGGTTTTATTGCAAGGCGCAGGCATGGGCGACCAGCTCAATATATCTGTGTGCCAGTTTGGCTTAATTCCCTCCGATCTTTTTTCGTCTGGCTTTTCTAGTGCCGGCCATCAAGCTTGTTCAGGTGGCTCTGGTTGGTTTGGAGTGTTTAGCTCAATGTTTATGCACGGTAGCTGGATGCATATTATTGGTAATATGTGGTTCCTTTGGGTATTCGGTGACAATATTGAAGATTCAATGGGTTCAATTCGCTTCGCAATTTTTTACGTTCTGAGCGGGCTGTTAGCAGCCGCTGCTCAAGTTTTTTCGCAACCTGACTCAATGATCCCAATGGTAGGCGCTTCGGGCGCAATCGGTGGTGTAATGGGCGCGTACATCATGCTGTTTCCTCGCGTTAAAGTACACATGCTGGTTTTTATTATCATCATACGCGTACCCGCCGTCGCGATGCTGGGCTATTGGATCGCGGTACAAGTAATGGGAGGCATTTCGTCGATGTCGGCAACAGGCGGTGGCGTCGCTTTTTGGGCGCATGTAGGCGGGTTTGTTGGCGGTGCTTTGCTTGCGCTAGTATTCAAAGATGACGAACTACTGCTTAACCATCCCTACCATGGTTGGAAGAAACAAAAAGAACCAGAAAATATCTGGGACGACCCCAGCAACAGACAATAAGCACCGATACAAGTACTTATTTATGAAAAAGATTAATTCAATACACGAATATTATATTGTTTGGCTTATTTTAGGCTTGAGCTGTATTCCTTACTTTCTCTTGCAACAGTATGGACTTGAAGCAATCTCTCAGTGGTTTGTACCAAGCAATGCCAATGAATTGTTTTCGCCCTTTGCACCTTGGCGATTGTGGACCCCCACATTCGTTCACTACACATTCCTGCACTTAATCACCAACCTATACTTATGGTGGTTATTCGCCTCAAAAATAGAAAAAGAATCTCGACTCGAACTCATCATTATCGTAGTTTTTTCTGCAGCCGGTGCCAATCTGCTTCAATGGTGCTTAGAAGGACCTGACTTTGGCGGTTTATCTGGCGTTGTGTATGCTCTAATGGCGTACCTGTATTTGATGCACCGTTTTGCAGGTAAAACTAACTACAAAATAGACTCGAACCTTTGCTTACTCATGCTCGCGCTTATCCCTTTAGCTGCGATCGGGGTGATTGATAACCTTGCAAACTTTGCGCATATTGGCGGTTTAATTTGCGGCGCCTTGCTCGCAGGCATTTATCTAGGCATTATCGCGTTTGTTTCTAACAACACCACTCAAGACAAAAAAGAAGAACACGCAGAATGAATGAACTCAGCACTGTAACCGACAACCAAACACAACATACGCCCACATTGCGCCCCATGAACATGAGCGACTTGGTAACAGTGGTGAAAATCATTCTTGCTCACGATGAAGATGATGGCGAAGCAGCAGAAAAAGATTATCTTGATAATGGCGTCGACAACCAATTTGTATTGGAGCAGTCAGGAAAAATTATAGGCGTGACTGGTTATCGAGAAGTTACTGGCACAGACCAAACGGCTTGGCTAACCTGGACTTATTTGGATGAAGTATTTCACGGTAAAGGCTTTGGCAAGGCAATGGTCTCAGACTTACTTGATAAACTGCGCAGCCTGAATGCCCGTAAAATTTTCACCAAGGTTTCAGATTACGAAGACCCTGATGAAGGAAAAATCTACGAACGCGCGCTTAAAACATACAAATCACTGGGTTTTGAAGAAGAAGTTGTTAGCCATGATTTTTATGATGAAGACGAAAATCAAATTATTCTTGGTCTACACCTTCGGCAAGAAGACAGCTCTTTTTCAGAAGAAGAGCTAAAGATTGCTGAAGAAAAGCCCATCATTCGCTTTGATGGTCTGTATGAAATTGCCGAAACTGAAGGCGCTTATGCTTTCTCCTGGGTGGTAAAAGATACTAAAAAATTATTCGGCAAACGTAATTTCACTGAAGAAGATCTTAGAATAGGGCTTGAATCAGTTAAAAGTGCCGGTGGACGCAAAACTTTTTTGACTTTCCCGTCAAATCTCCCTTTAATCCATAAGCCCTTACAAGCAGCTGGATTTAAATATGTTGGCCGCTTAGAGAATTATTACGAACAAGGTGTGCATGAATTTCATTTTACTCATGACCTAAACAATCTCTAAGTACGATCTAAACAGCAAACTTTAAGAAAATCACAAGCAATACAAATTATAAGGAATAGGTTTCACAATGAGTAATACGGTTATTAAATACGGTTTAATTGCAGCAGTACTAGGCGGCGTATATTTATATAGTAACGATAACAGCAGCCCGTCTTTTGTCGAAGAAGAGATCGATTTAAATCTAGCTTTAGATATCACGGTCGATACGCTTCATTCGTACAGCGATAGTCTTGGCGACCAAAAGCCTGAAGGCGATGCGGCATTTTTAGGTTTTGCTGAAAAGTTAGGCACAAACTATAACCTTGCTCAACCACCACTATACAAAGAACAAATTGGTGTTAGCCCTCAAGCAGATGCATCATTAATGGCTTTTAGTGATACCAACATGAACCGCGCCTTGGACGAAGGCGAAGCGCTATTATTCAAAATCGAAATCGATGGTGAACAATCACGCATCATTGCCTCTAGCAATAGCGGTGCGGTCAATGAACATCAGTTTAGTGGTACCTCGTTATTAACCGGTTATTTGATTGGTAGCATGCTAAGCCGCCAGCGTGGCGCAGGCGTCACCTCTAAGCAACTAGCCAGCAAGAAGCCCATAAGCTCACAAGCAGCTGCTCGCTCACGTGCAGGTTCAGGAAGTCACTCTTCAGGAAAATAAGCCTCGAATGTTGGCCTTGTTATAGGGTGAGCTCCGCGTACCAATCTTGGTATGTAGGTCACACCCTATCCATTTAGCCCTTACGCCTCGTAACTGTTTTTCGTTATTTATTTCTTTACTTTTTTTTCGTTTTTCTTTTCGTTATTTGAGCCAATATAATGTCTTCAGCCGAATCAATTAACCCACCACCTTTATCAAGTAGACAAACCGCTGTTTTACTCGCGTCCATATTGGTCGTTGCCTTATGCGGCATTGTCTACGAATTGATTATCGGCACCGTTTCTAGCTATCTACTCGGTAACAGCGTTTATCAATTTTCGCTTACGATTGGCTTTTTTATGTTTGCGATGGGGGCTGGCTCGCTCATATCGAAATACTTCGACGACCAATTCGTTCGTAACTTTATTATCATTGAAATAGCAATCGCGTTAATTGGTGGCGTCTGTAGTATTTTACTCTTTATGACCTTCCCATTTGCTCGCGTGCTATATGAGTTAGTGATGTATGGCCTGATATTCTCTATCGGCGCCTTAGTCGGTATGGAAATACCGATTCTAGCAACTTTACTGGCTAAAAAATCAGAAATGAAAGAGTCTATCGCTAATGTCATGTCATTAGACTATGTTGGCGCGCTCATCGGTTCAGTTGCTTTTCCTTTATTGCTTTTACCCTCGCTTGGTTTAGTACAATCCTCCTTTGCTATTGGCCTGATTAATATTTTTGTCGCGATTGTGAATGTCATGATATTTAAGCATCACTTAAAAAACTATAAAATCATGCTAGCGGTCTGTTTCGGGATATTCTTCTTACTGACATTTTGTATTTTTTACGGCACGCACATTACACGCTTTGCTGAAAAGCACCTTTATTTTGATCATGTCATTTATTCCAACCAAACCCCCTATCAAAAATTAGTCGTCACTCGTTCATCGACAACTCGTGAACAACGACTCTACATTGATGGGCACATTCAGTTTTCCACACGCGATGAATATCGATACCACGAAAATTTAGTCCATCCTTTGTTATCCATTCCAGGGTCTAAAAAGAATGTATTAGTACTCGGAGGGGGTGACGGTTTAGCCGCAAGAGAAATTTTAAAATATGACGATGTAGAACAAATTCACTTAGTCGATATTGACCCTGAAATGATTAGAATAGGTAAAGAGCTCCCTATCCTCAAACGACTAAATGAAAAGAGTATGTCGTCTGAGCGACTTACCGCTTTTAGCGAAGACGCCTTTAGCTTCATCAATCAGCCAGGTATTTTATACGACCGTGTAATCATCGATATGCCAGATCCACACAATGAAGCAATCAATAAGCTCTATTCACGTGAGTTTTATACCATGATCAAACGCAGGATGACGCCAGAGGGCATTTTGGTCAGTCAAAGCTCCTCACCATTTTTCACTCGAAGCGTGTTCTGGTGCATCGAAAATACGCTTGCAGATGTATTCAGCAATACCTTGAGCTATCAAACCGCTTTGCCTTCATTTGGTATTTGGGGTTTTAATATGGCACGTAATGATCTGCCATTCCCTAAAGAATTTACCTTTGATGTGCCGACCAAATCAATCACCAGCCAAACCATGATGGCTTCAATGATTTTTAGCAAAGATATGCAGCAGATCCCTACCTCGGTGAACACCATTATGGAACCAAAGTTGTATCAGCTCTATATTGATGATTTACGTCGCTAAACCATCAATAACTTAATTTACCGATACCTAAATACTAGGTGCCTGCCGCTTTATCAAAGTGTTTTCGCACTAAAGCCAAAAATATTGCACTCGCAATACCCGACGCGCTAAATAACATGCACATCACCATGATTTGATATCGCGCAGCAATAAAAGGTGATACACCGGATAGAATTTGGCCTGTCATCATCCCCGGTAACGAAACTAAACCGACAGCGAACATAGAGTTTATAATAGGGATCATCGCGGTACTAAAAGCGATGCTTCTAGCCTGATCATACGCCTTCCCTTGCGCTAATTCAGACTGTAATCGCTCTCCGGCTAAACTAATACTAGTCATTGATGTTGCAAATATCATCCCTGCCAGTGGAATGGTGTATCGAGGTAAATACCAAGGATCTAGAACAAGCACAAACTGGGTGACCAAAATTAAGGTCGTGCCGCCACCCAACAAAATAGCCACCAGTGAAATAGGAAATAAGTGAAGCTTACTCACTGCATGGATATTATTTGTCGATAGCGTATTCAGTGAAATCCAGCTTGAGGCAACCACCATCAACGTTAAAACGCCTAAAGTCATCCAGGAGTCCGACGTATTAAAAATCATGATCAGTGCATAACCAATCAACATTAACTGAACCAGCATACGCACAATGGCATAACATGCTTTTCGATAAGGCAAATGCCAATGAAACATCAGATAAATAACAAGTACGGCGGGAACAAACGCGATTAACAATCGTTCAAAAGGAATAATTTCAATAGACATGGCGTGCTCAAAATAAAAACGGCAGGAGAACCCTGCCGTCTAGATTTACATATTTATTTGCCGTTTGCTAGCGGCTCATCATTCCCGCAACACCGGCAACTTCTTCTTTATTCTCTAACAGTTTAGCAATCGCGGCATCCGCATCTTCTTTCTTAATATGCAAACGCTCATATATACCGTCATCGATCGTTGCGCCGGCACCCGCTAATATTCCAGCTTCCGCTAATAAGTGATGAGTCAAATTCAAAATATTTGAATATTCTGAAAATTCACCCTCAAATGCTTCATTTTTTTGGTGACGTAGCGCAGTAGTAACCTCTTCTGGCATATTCCAAACAGACATTAACTGACTGCCCACTTGTTCACGTGTGATACCTAATAAAAAGTGTTCAATATAAGCAGAATCAACATGAGGGTTCGCATCGGCGTAACGACAAATCAGCATAAAGTGAGGCGGAAATACATGCGCCAACACAAGATAACCAAAGTTGTGTAATAAACCCGATAAATAGGATAATCCAAAGCTCTGCCGATAAGCCGGTTCGATTTTGCTAATTAGTGCAGTCGTACCCAATGCGATCCACATTGCTTGGTGCCAATAAGGTAAGTAACCCTTTGACTCATCATCAGGCACTTTCAAAGTCCGCCCAAGCGCTAGTCCCATCGCTAAATTCATCACCATATCAAAGCCCAGTACCCGCACAATCGCGTCATGAACTGACTTTACTTTTCCTGGTGCGTTATAAAAAGAGCTAGACGCCCAACTCACCACTTGAGCAGCTAAGCTTGGGTCTCTTTCTATGATATCGGCCAATTCATCAGAGCCCGCTTCAGGGTCAGACCGAAGTTTAATAATATCTTGTGCACTTTGAGGTAGTGGCGGTAGCTCCAAAGTATCTTCCAAACGCTGTTTAATTCTTAACGATGTAAACTTTTCAATCGCTTGATTAATCTCTTGGAGGTCATTTGAATCGCTAGTAGGTTTATATTGAATTGCATTTAAAGGTACAACAAAAGAAGCTTCTTTTGCTTTTTTAGTTGAGATTGTGAATGCTTCTTTACTTAATTTAATGAGCTGCCCTGACTGACCAGACTCAACATAGATCACATCGTTCTCTAAAACGCGTGAATCAATCACCGATGGCAAACCCGTAATATCTGGAATCGCAGGTAATTCAGTTAAACTATACCGGGCAATCAAACTCGAAACATCTTCATTCGGTAACGCTTCAAGTGAACGACCTATAGCACGATTCAGTACATCAACATCCAGTAAACAGTCAGATGGAATAATCACTTGAGCTCGCCCTAAGGAGTCACTCATCAGAATCATTTTAATAATCTGGCTGGGCGCGACACCGGCTTTATCTACAATCGTAGGGCGGTTTGTTTCATTTAACGTTAACTCTGCAGTACTTTCGTAGTGTTCAAATACTTTATTTATTGCCGACGGAATCATTTTTTTAAACTCTTCTTTGTCCATATAATTTGCTCGCTCTCCGCACTTTTATTTTCAATATTATGCGAAATATAACTTTAGTGTAGTTCAAGAAAAGGATTCGTCGCTTGGAATTACAAAATTATACAGAACTATTACTTTCAGGATTTTTTCTCCTAAACCTCGCCATACTGCCGACGCGCACCAATCCAACGCTGAATGAGTTGTTCGGTTAGCTTTGGATTTTTAGCTATTTGAGGTGCTATTTTTTTTATCTCTGGTAGCCAGTCCTGATCCCGCTGCAAGTCAGCAATTTTAAATTCAATCAATCCTGTTTGGCGAGTGCCTAACACTTCTCCTGGCCCTCGAATTTCAAGGTCTTTTTCCGCAATCACAAAACCATCATTACTCTCGCGCATCACGGTTAATCGTTCTTTTCCGTGTGCCGATAAGGGCGGGTGATACATGAGCGCGCAATAACTTTGTATATTGCCACGACCAACACGCCCTCTTAATTGATGCAGTTGCGCCAAGCCCAAGCGTTCGGGGTTTTCAATCACAATTAAACTGGCATTAGGCACATCGACTCCCACTTCAATGACCGTCGTCGCGACCAAGACATCAATACGCCCGGCTTTGAACTGGTCCATCATGAAGCTTTTATCTGCCGCTTTCATACGGCCGTGAACCAAGCCTACTTGTAAACCTGTCAATTGTGACTGCAACCATTCCAATGTATCTTCAGCAGCTTGGCACTGTAGGGTCTCGGACTCCTCAATTAAGGTGCATACCCAATAAGCTTGGCAACCCGTTTGGCAAGCTTTTAATACCCGCAACACCATGTCATTTCTGCGCGTATCTGGAATCACAAATGTTTCAATTTTTTGTCTACCTGGCGGGAGCTCATCAATCACCGAGGTATCCAAATCTGCGTAGGCGCTCATTGCCAAAGTTCTCGGAATAGGCGTGGCAGTCATAATCAGCTGATGCGGATGTATACCTGACTTTAAGCCTTTATTCTTCAGAGATAATCGTTGATGTACGCCAAATCGATGCTGCTCGTCAATAATCGCTAATGCCAAATTATTAAACTCCACACCATCCTGAAAAAGTGCATGCGTACCAATAATAACTTGGGCCTCGCCCTCACGCATGTCGCTCAATGCTTGCTCGCGAACTTTACCTTTTGATTTACCGCTCAACCACGCAACTTTAATCTCTAACGGTGCCAGCCAAGCTTGGAAATTTAACAGATGTTGCTCGGCTAAAATTTCGGTGGGAGCCATTAACGCCACCTGCCCTCCCGCTGCCACAACTTGCAGGGCAGCCAGTGCCGCCACAACGGTTTTCCCGGACCCAACATCTCCTTGAACCAGACGTAACATAGGTCGGTTAGCCGCCAAATCTTGAGATATTTCTTGAAAAACCCGCTGCTGGGCCCCCGTCAACTCAAATGGTAACCCGACTAAAAACCGAGCCGTTAAGGCCGAATCGAATGAATCAAACGGACAAGGTAATGATGGATTCGCTTGAAGCCGCATTCTTAGCTTCAATAAGCTTAAATGGTGCGCGAGTAGTTCTTCAACAATGAGTCGTTGCTGACAAACATGCTTGCCCTCTAGCATCGAAATTTGGTCAGCCTCTATTGGTGGCCGGTGCAAGTAAGCAAGTGCATACTTTAAGGCTGGCAGCTTATATTCTTTTAAAATATTAAGCGGTAATAGATCTTGCACATCGGCGCGTTCTAGCCATGAAAGTGCCTGAGTGCAGAGCGCGCGAATTCTAGGTTGCTGAATCCCTTCTGTAAGTGGGTACATGGGCGTTAGCGTATCAGGAATTTTGTTTTTCTCACCCGCTGCCATAATTTTATATTCAGGGTGGTAAAACTCCATACCGCTTTTCCCACGCCGCGCCTCTCCATAACAACGAAGCAATACACCTGTTGCTAACTGCTTAACTTGAGCGGCACTAAAATAATAAAACCGAAGTATGACGAACCCACTTTGATCACGCACTTTAACTTCTAAACTTCGTCGTCGTCCTTGTACAACTTGATGACTCATGACTTCCACTTCAAATAAACCATGCACTCCTGGTCTAAAAGCAGCAATTGGATGAACACGCGTGCGATCTTCGTAACGAAAAGGTAGATGAAACAGTAAATCCTGAAGATTGGATATTTCCAATTTATTAAAGGTTTCAGCTAGTTTTTTACCTACCCCTTTCAGTTGAGTAAGTTCAATATCCGCAAGCGTTACCATCGCGCCTTTTCTTCCGTGAATAAAAAGTGGAAATCCATTAATAAGGTGAAATAAGCCAATTGAGAAAATGAAAACTTAAGCATCAGCAGCGAGCACCTTACACTTTTTGGCCGCCATAGCCAAAAGATCGATGGCCTTAGGCCTAGGAAATGTCACTCGCCATGCCAATGCTACAGTACGATAAGGTACTGGGCCCTCAAAGGGACGTACATCCAACAAGCTTTGATCATAATAACCCTTCATTGCAGCAGATTGTGGCAAAACACTAATCCCTAGACCTGAAGCAACCATGTGCCTAATTGTCTCTAGTGAGCTGCCTTCGGTTATGAGTTTCTGCTTAGGTTCACGCTCTAACTCTGGCAAACCAATACTATTTAGAATGTTTGGGCATGCCGCTAAAACCTGATCTCTAAAGCAATGCCCCGGACCAAGCATCAATAAATTATCCGTCAAAAGCATCTCACTCGATATTGCTTGATGCTTTGAGAGCACATGATCTTTAGGTAATAAAACCACAAAGGGCTCATCATACAAAGGTAATGTCACCACATCAGGTTCATTAAAAGGTAGCGCAACAATAATAGCGTCCAACTCACATTGCTTCAGTTTTTTACGTAATACTGCCGTGTAGTTTTCTTCGATGTAAAGTGGCATATCAGGCGCAACAGATCGAAGCTTTGGCATAAGGTGAGGAAATAAATAAGGGCCAATCGTATAAATTGCTCCCACTTTCAGAGGCGAGTTAAGCTCATCTTTGCCTTGCAGCGCCATGTCTTTAAAAACATTTGCTTGATCCAAAATGTTTTTAGCTTGCTCAACTAAACGAAGCCCTAATTCAGTAACAACAATACTCCCCTTACTTCGCTCAAATAAGGCAACACCGAGTTCATCTTCCAGTTTTTTTACTGCCACACTTAAAGTGGGTTGGCTGACAAAACATTTTTCTGCCGCTCTGCCAAAGTGCCGTTCTTGAGATAAAGTAACGATGTAACGAAGTTCGGTTAAGGTCATAGCACTCTGATTCTTTTGGTTTTATACTTTAAATTCACAGTAGTAATCATATATCGTTTTAAGAAAAACCATAGTATTTTCTTATCACGACTGAAATCATATCTTTCACTAAAGGAAAGTTCAATGTCGGCTAAACGAATACTCATTGTAGGCTGTGGAAAAATTGGGCTACGCGTGGCTAATTTACTGAGTACAGAACATGAGGTGTGGGGGCTCAGCCGCAGCACTCAAAATTCACATAATGGGAACCCGAATCATATTACATTTATTACGGCAGATGTTTGTAAACTCGAGAGTTTAAGCGGTCAATTCCCAGAAAATTTAGATTATATTATCTACTGCGTTGCCCCCGCAGAGCGTAATGAGGCCGCTTATCGCGAGCTATATTTAACAGGTTTGAAAAACATCATCGATTACCTACCAGCTCAACATGCCTTAAAGCGTTTATATTTTGTATCAAGCACAAGCGTTTATCATCAAGACGACCACTCACTGGTTGATGAAATGAGCCCCGCTTTACCGAGCAGCTTTTCGGGTCGTGTATTACTGGAGGCAGAAGGTTTTTGTAATCACTTACCAATCCCTTCAACCATTATTCGCTTCAGTGGAATCTATGGTGCAGAACGCAGCCGCTTAATAGAACAAGTTAAAACGCATAAAGCTAAACTAAGTACTGACTACCGCTTAACGAATCGAATTCATGAGGATGATTGCGTTAGTTTTATCCAACACTTAATTCAGGAAGACATCTTAGGAAAGCAGAGCGAATCGCTATATTTAGCCAGTGACAGTATGCCGGTAGATTTAAATGAAGTGATTAAATTTTTAGCTTCAAATTTAGCGATTAAACTTACCGAAAAACCATCAAATGATGCAGAGAAACGCAGGGCTGGCAATAAAAAATGCAGCAATAGAAGAATGTTAGATAGTGGTTATCGGCTCCATTTTCCAAGTTATCAGGAAGGCTATTTAGCTATGATAGAAGCAACAAAAGATACGAACAGCTAAATTGTTTATTTGCTTTAAAGTGACTCACTTTCTTAAGCATTTTTATAGGGTATGATGGTGCGCAAGCACACCCTATAAGTTTAATTTTGCCCCTATTGAATCACCATAATGGCATCCATTTCTACTTCCGCACCTTTTGGCAAAGACGCAACACCTACCGCAGCTCTTGCGGGATAGGGTGTTTGAAAGTAAGTCGCCATCACTTCATTTACCGATGAAAAATGACTTAGATCCGTTAAAAATATATTGAGTTTTACAATGTCTTGCAGGCTACCACCCGACGCTTCACAAACGGCTTTTAAGTTTTCAAATACCCGAATAATTTGTTTTTCTATCTCGCCACCAATTAAAGTCATCGTTTCGGGGTCCAAGGGGATTTGACCCGACAGGTAAACAGTATCTCCCACTTTCACTGCTTGAGAATACGTACCAATGGCTTCAGGTGCCTGATCTGTTTGAATAATCGATTTATTGCTCATCTACTTTCCTTTCGCTCAATAGTTTATTGTTTAAACGACTTAGCTTAATTTTCAGTCAATGATTCGATTCAAGCGAATCACGGCTTTTAGGGCTCGAATCCGTTTAATCACCCGCGCTAAGTGGCGACGCCCTTGAACATGTAAAACTACGCTTACAATACTCATTTTAGCATTTTGCTCATCCACACCAATGCTTTCAAGATTACCTTCTGCACGGGTAATCGCTGCAGCTAATTCCGCAATAATTCCACGCTGACGCTCAAGTTCAACTCGCAATTCGACAGTAAACTCATCGGTTATATCTTTCACCCATGACAAATGCATGTGAGCTTTACTTAACGAGAGGCTTAATGCTTTCTTGCACCCTTCTGAATGTATTACCAAGCCTTTTTTACTATCCGGCATGCCTATAATTGGGTCACCCGGAATAGGGTAACAACAATTAGCAAAAGAAAGCGTCATGCCTTCCGTCCCTTTAATCATCACGCCTTTTTTATCAGGCTCATTTACTTCACCTTCATCAGCACTATCATCAATCACAACATTAATATCTGATAATAACTGACGCGCAACAATATATGGCATACGTAAGCCTAAGCCAATATTTCGCAGTAAGTTTTCAAAGGAATCCAACTGATTATGAGTAAGTACCTTATCAATTTGCTCTGCACTGACATCATCTAATGTCTTGCTCTGCCCTGCTAAAGATCGCTCTAGCAGGGTACGACCTAAGTCCAAGCTTTCTGCTTCGCGCTGTTGTTTCAAGAAGTGTCGGATACTACTTTTTGCTTTACCTGTGGTCACGATATTGAGCCACGCCGAGCTTGGTTTAGCACCTGGCGCAGTAACAATTTCGACGGTTTGCCCACTTTGAAGCGGCTCACTTAACGAAGATAACTGTCTGTTAATTCGGCACGCCACACATGCATTACCGATATCGGTATGAATGCTATAAGCGAAGTCGATGGGTGTTGCCCCTGCCGGTAATTCCTTAATTCGCCCTTTTGGGGTAAACACGTAAATTTCATCAGGGAATAAATCTATCTTAACGTGCTCAATAAACTCCATGGAGTCATTCGCACGCTCGCGCATTTCATTTAGACCCCTAATCCAGCGATCTATTCGCACTTGGCCAGCTAAGGCAACCTTGGACTCATCTTTATATTCCCAATGTGCCGCAATACCAAAGTTGGCAAATTCTTCCATTTCTTGCGTTCGAATTTGGATTTCGATGTTTACATGCAAACCAAAGAGCGTAGTGTGTAAAGATTGATAACCATTCACTTTAGGTACAGCTATATAGTCTTTGAAGCGAAAAGGGAGCGGTTTATAAAGACTATGCGCGGCACCCAAAATTCGATAACAGTCATCTTCTGACTCAGCAATAATCCGAAAAGCATAAACATCCATGATTTCATGGAAAGACTTATGCTGAAATTTCATTTTCTTATAAATACTATTGAGGTGTTTTTCTCTACCAACGATTTGGCCTTTTAAGCCTCGTTCATTTAAGCGTTCTTCTAGCCGAGCCTGAATATCCTCAATAATCTCGTTATGATTACCTCGTAATTTTTTAACAGCTTTAGCAATATATTTAGAGCGCATGGGGTAAAGCGCAGCAAAACCTAAATCTTCTAACTCAATCCGAATACTGTTGATACCTAGCCGGTTAGCAATAGGCGCATAAATATCTAAGGTTTCTGTTGCGATTCGTCGTCGTTTTTCGGCATGCAAAGGCCCTAATGTACGCATGTTATGCAGGCGATCTGCAAGCTTAACCAAAATGACGCGAATATCTTTTGCCATCGCGAGTGCCATTTTTTGAAAGTTACTCGCTTGAGCTTCTGCTTTCGTTTTAAACTCTATTTGCGTTAATTTACTAACGCCATCCACTAACTCTGAAACCGGATCACCAAACTCAGCGGCTAAGTCTTCTTTTGTAGTATCCGTATCTTCAATTACATCATGTAATAACGCAGCCATCAGCGTTTCATGATCCATGTGAAGACCCGCTAAAATTTTCGCTACCGCTAAAGGGTGAATTATATATGGCTCACCACTGCGTCGAAATTGCCCTTCATGCGCACTTTTTGCGCATTCATATGCACGCGACACCATATGGACTTTCTCTTCATCCAGGTAGGCTAATAAAGATTTAGCTAAAGCTTCCATCGTTGTTTCAATTTACCTATAAAGTTTAGACACAGTACTTACACACTAAAAAGAAAACACATAAAAAAAGCAAAAAAAAAGCTGAACGTAAACATTCAGCTTTTCCGTTCTCCCCCTCATAGTAAGCGAGGTGGAGGGATTTTCAAGAGATATTTTAACCGAGGCTCAAAGTGCCCCTTAAATAATACTTCTCTTATCGAACAGCTTATGAAAGCTCTTCAGCAATTAAGATATCTTTATTCACAAAACCTGCAGCAATTTCTCTTAATGCAACAACTGTCGCTTTGTCATTTTCCCAATCAACAAACGCTTCTTTGCCGCCATTAGCAAGCTGACGAGCTCTTTTGGTTGAAACCATGACTAATTCGAATCGGTTATCAACATTTTCCAAACAATCTTCAACAGTCACTCTAGCCATTAACTTGCTACCTTTAGAGAAATGATATTGTCGCCTGTAAATTCAGGCAACATCAAATAGACCAAATACTATACAAGATTATATTTAAACTGACAATAGCTCAGCTAAAACCTCTTTATATTTCACTGCCTGACGGCTTGCCTCAAGACGATTTGCAGTAAAGATTGCACAGATTTCTTGCTGAGCCAGCTCAAACTGATCATTCACAATCAAATAATTATATTCATCAAAATGACTACTTTCAGATTCAGCTTCAGACATACGACGAGCAATAATTTCTTCACTATCCTGCCCCCGCCCCTCAAGCCTAGAACGAAGCGCCGCTTTAGATGGCGGTAAAATAAAAATACTTAAAGCTTCTGGCATCAGGGTTCGAACCTGTTGCGCGCCCTGCCAATCAATTTCCAAAATCACATCCTGACCTACTACCAAGCGTTGCTCTAGCCACACTCGTGACGTACCATAATAATTGTCGAACACTTTCGCATGCTCTAAAAAATCATCATTCGCCACAACCGCCTCAAACGTCTCAACAGACACAAAATGGTAATTCACGCCATCCTGTTCACCCGGTCTGGCCGCTCGGGTAGTATGAGAAACAGATACTTCAACCTGTGAATCAGCATCCAATAACGCCGACACTAAACTTGTTTTTCCTGCCCCCGACGGTGCAGAAACAATATAAAGCCGCCCTCGGGCTTCGGTTGTACTATTTTGAGTCACTTCTTTTCCTTTTTTTACGGTTTAAGCCGATTTACTTAACATATAAGATCATTCTACATTCTGCGCTTTGTTTATTGAACCAAGTTAACGACCTAGAGCCTAACAAAACCAATAATTAAGAGCATTATTCTATTATTTGTATTCAGCTCGATATTGCTTGGGGGGCATATCGACAATTTTTTTAAATAGCTTATTAAACGAACTTAAATTAGTCGTACCAACTTGATTAGCTACCTCAATAATCTTTAATTCTGTGGTACGCAATAGTTCTTTGGCAGCCTCCATTCTGACCCGCTGTAAATACTGATTAGGCGTCTTCCCTGTCGCTTGATTAAAACGGCGACTAAAATTTCTTGGGCTCATACCTAAGTCAGCCGCTACTTCTGCAAAGCTCACAGTTTCTGAGTAATGCCGCTCCAGCCATTGTTGTGCTGTGAGTATTTGTTGGTCTTTATGATATTTTAGGCCATCAAATTCCACATTCCATTGCGCATAACTTCGATTAAAGCCAATTAAAAAACGTGCTGCTACCTTTCGAGCAATGGCAGGGCCATACACTTGCTCCAACATAGAAATACATAAATCACAGCCTGAAGGAATCGCATTGGCGCAATACAAGCCTTCTGCATTTGTAATCGCTCGCTCCTGACGTAGCAAAACATTGGGATAACGATCACAAAAATCTCGTTCATAAGGCGCATACAAGGTGGCGACTTTATTTTCTAGCAAACCGGCTTCCGCTAAAAAATAAGTCGCATTACTGATCGCGACTAAAGGACAGCCATCACGATGCAATTGCTTCAGCCAAGGTAATAATTCTGGGTGATGCTGTAACGCATTTTCTGCATCCCCCCAAAAAGCCGCAATGAAGACTAAATCTGGCTGGTCAATCGAACCAATCGTGCCATCACTATTGATGTAACTACCATTAAAGCAATCAACACGCTCTCCATTTTTATTAATAATCGTGACATGACCATTTTCTTGGGCATCATCCTTTTCGCTATCGCCTGCAATACCTGCGGCCACCCAGCACAAGTCTTTAATCAACATAAGACTCATGCTGACCGCCTTAAAAGGCGCGTAGATAACAATATTTTTCATCAATTTTCCTTTCACTTTTATTCGCGCCTAAGTGAATTTATTTTTATTTGGCAAACATCGCTAGGTCTTTGTCCGATGAGCATTAGTTTGAGATTTCGCTTTTGACCATACTGAACTCAGATATAAATCCATTTATAAAGGAATTTGTGATGAGTGTAAAAGTTGATATTAATAACATAACAGCCAAACCTTTGGATGCGAGCGAACCTCAAAAAATAGCTAAACCCAGAATAGACATAGAAGAAACCTTAGCTTGTCATGATATGGGCCGTAATAATATGCGTAAGTGGCTAGCACGCACTAAAGACAATGCTTACCTACAAAATAATGATTTTATACACAGCATGCAATTTTGGTTAGGCTCAGAGCTTACTAGCCAAGTACAGGAGGACCTCAATAATTATGGCGCAAAAGTCAGTACAGACCTTGAGACCCATGCGGCTGAAAACGATTTACGCTTTAACAATCCTCGAATTGACCCCTATAACGGTATTGGCGAGCGTATTGACAAAGTAGTTCACCACCCAAGTTATACTGCAGCGGGGGATATTATTTATGGTTCCAACGTTGTTGCTCGCCTTGTTAAAACGGGTGGACTACGCGAAGGGATGGGATTTTATTATTTATCCTGCCATGGCGGAGAAGCTGGCCATACTTGCCCGGTAATTTGTAATTTTGAAACCGCACGTTTATTACGCAAGCTTGATGACTTTCCGCTACGAAACGAATATATCGCTAAACTAGAAACACCAAGTTATACCGATAACTACACCTCTTCACAGTTTTTAACCGAAGTACAAGGCGGCTCAGATGTAGGGGCTAATGGTACTCGCGCTTGGTTAGACGATGATAGCGTGTGGCGTATTCGTGGTGAAAAATGGTTTTGCTCTAATGCAAATGCCGAACTAATGGTAATCACCGCCCGCTTCAGTGAATCACGCACAGGAACAAAAGGCTTGTCTGCATTTTTAGTTCCGTCGACAAAACCTGACGGTACGCGTAATGACTTTACCTTCCGCCGACTTAAAGAAAAAATGGGTACAAAGGCGCTCGCCTCCGCTGAAATTGATTTTCGGGACGCTTACGCCATTCCCTTAGGGCCAGTAGAAAATGGCTTTAATCGCATGATGGAAGAGATCGTGCACTATTCGCGCATTGCTTTGGCTGTTTCTGTGCTGGGTATGAGTAACCGCGGCTATCAACAAGTTCGCGCCTATGCTGATACGCGACAAGCCTTTGGTGAAACTATCATCAATTACCCACTGGTCCAAGAAAATCTAGCCAATATAAAAGCCAATATAACCGTCTGTTTAGCGGGTACTTTTGCCCTCATTGATTTACAAGACAAAATAGAACTGGGTCATGAAAAACGGCCTGAATATAAAACATTCTCGCGTCTAATGACTAATATTGGCAAAAGTATTATTTCTAGGCGCGGTGTAGACGACCTTCATCACTGCATTGATACGATGGCAGGAAACGGTGCCATTGAAACCACGTCTAGCCTACCGAGATTATTTCGAGACACCGTAATTCAGGAAAACTGGGAAGGCACTCATAACACTTTGTATAGCCAAGTTTTAAGAGACTTCGCTCGCTTCAAACACGATGAAATCTATATCAGCGTGATGGACAATATGCTCCAAGAGTTTACCGACACACCATCGACCGACCTAGACCCTGCAAAGAAGGCATTTACTCAATTAAAGCACGATTTAAAAGATTTACATGCCGCTAGCGCGCCCCTTAAAACGCTTAAAATAACAAGCATTCTCGAGAAAATGGCCGATATTTTTTATTATCTCAGCACCTTGAAAGAAGCTTACGATCAAATAGAGAAAGACCAAAAACACACTAAAATGAGCGCAGCAATTTGGTATGCGCAAGTAAATTTAAACAATGCAAAGCCAAACTGGGATGAAGAAAAACTGGCGCTAATAGCGCATGTAATTTCCGCCTAGAATAGAAAAAAGCACCACATAATGACATTTTCGTGGTGCTTACTTTTCAACACGACCATCCAATATAACTATTCAAAATAATGACAGGCATACCATGAGCTTTAAACGCAGTATTTTTACACCAGAACACGAGCAGTTTCGTGACTCCTTTAAACGTTTCTTACAAAAAGAAGTCGTACCTCATCAGCAAGCATGGGGTGAAGCAGGCATCATACCCAAAGATATTTGGCTTAAGTGCGGAGAGAACGGTTTTTTAGTGCCCACCGCAGATGAACAGTATGGCGGCTTAGGCTTAAATGATTACCGCTATGAAGCGATCATGACGGAAGAGCTTGCCTATATAAACGAGTCAGGATTAGTATTGGCACTGCACAATTCGATGGTCGCCCCTTATATTTTAAACTATGGTAACGACGAGCAAAAAGCACGCTTCATCCCTCGTATCGTTAGCGGCGACAACGGTATATTAGCCATTGCGATGACGGAGCCTAGCGCGGGTAGTGATTTAGCTGGCATGAAAACCCATGCAAAAGACATGGGAGATTATTGGCTTTTAAATGGCTCGAAGATTTTTATTACCAACGGCAATAATGCTGACATTATTATCGTGGCAGCGAAGAGCGACCCCACTAGCCCACATAGCATGGGTTTATTTATAGTTGAACGCGGCATGGAAGGTTTTAGTCGCGGCAAGCCACTAAAAAAGATGGGTATGAAAGCGCAAGACACATCGGAATTATTTTTTGAAAACGTCATCATCCCAAAAGAAAACCTATTAGGAGACCCTAGTAAAGGCTTTGTTTACATGATGCAAAAACTAGGGGCCGAGCGTTTATCATTATGTATAGAGACCATCGCAGGCGCTGAACGCGCCCTTGAAGACACACTAGCCTATGTAAAAGAGCGTAAAGCCTTTGGAAAGTCCATCGGTAAATTTCAGAACACTCAATTTAAATTAGCTGAATTACAAACCGAGATTAACCTAGGCCGTGTTTATACTGACAAAATGATTGAAGCTTTTAATGACGGAGAGCTCGATGATGCAACCGTATGCGGTGCCAAATTCTGGCTAACCGATATGCGCTGTAAAGTCGTCGATGAATGCCTGCAATTCTTTGGCGGTTATGGTTATATGCAGGAATATCCTATTTGTAAAATGTATCTCGATGCTCGTATTGGGAAAATTTACGCTGGTTCGAATGAAATCATGAAAGGCTTTGTCGCCAAATCAATGGGTTTATAACCAAACTGGACCTAGCTTATCACTTGCTAAAAGTTAGCCCTTACTTTCTCCAAGCAGCATTGTTAACGACAAATGATACGACTCGGCTCAGATATATCACAAAGCATAAATACAGCTACTTGCATATTATTGCTAGAATTTAAAAGCCAAGTTTGCATATAAGAGCAAACTTGGCTAGATATAATTCTCTCAATTAATATAAATATACAGCGCCTGAATTTGATTCATCGTTCACTAATTGACTGCCATTAACACCTGTTGCAGCGCCATCTTCTTTAATTGCCCCAACAGCTAAGATATCGCCATCTTGAGATAACGCAATGCTTGACACCGCATTATCTGAGCCACCATTAGAGCCACCAAAGAAGTCACCAGAGCCTGTATTACTGGCTTTAATATAAGACTCTTGATTCCAAATACCCTGATCCCGAATGAAAATATACGCTGCACCAGCATCATTATGAGTATTATCACTCTCATCTTCATTGATACCAACCGCATTACTAGGTTCACCAGGTGAGGCTACAGCCAGAATATTACCGTCACTAGACAGCGCCACACCAGCGCCAAATAAGTTACCTTGCCTCGCATTACTTGCTTTTACATACACATCCTGTGACCACACGACACCTGCTCTGGTAAATACATAAACAGCCCCTGAAGAGTCGCCCGAGTCATCCGTTTCAATTCCGCCAATTCCTGTCGTGGCACTCTTCTCTCCGTTTGCGCCAACAGCTAAAGTATTACCATCATTTGATAATGCTACAGAGGCGCCAAATAAGTCCTGAGTTCCGGTATTGCTAGCTTTGATATAGGCTTGCTGTGACCAGCCACTGCCTCCATTCACAAATACATATGCAGCGCCAGAAAACGCCTCGTCTTCATTTGCCTCAAGCCCATCAATACCCGTAGCCGAACTATCCTCTAAAGCTGCGCCAACTACTAAGGTAGACCCTTCGCCTGACAACACAATAGCTCCACCAAATTGATCTGCAGCTCCTGTATTACTGGCTTTGATATATTCATCTTGTGTCCAGGCACTGCCCGAACGGGTAAAGATATAAGCAGCGCCTGAATTTGGTGCAGAGCCACCGCTTTGATCACCATCAATTCCGGTAGCCTTACTCGCTTCGCCACGAGCCCCTACTGCAAGTGTATTTCCATCACTTGTTACACTCAATGAGTACCCAAATTCATCACCAGAGCCAGCATTACTCGCTTTCAAATATGCCTGCTGAGACCAACTCACACCACTTCGAATAAAGACATAAACAGCGCCCGCATCAATGGCATCATTATTCGTCTCATCGCCATCAACTCCCGTAGCGTTACTGTTTTCATTCGCAGCACCCACGATTAGAGTATTTCCATCACCAGATAAAGCCAAATCCCCACCAAACAAGTCATTTATATCAGGGTTACTAGCTTTTAAATAAGCTTGCTGGGACCAAGCACTACCTGCTTTTGTATAAATATAAACAGCTCCAGATTGAACGACTGAGTTGTTAGTTTCAATACCATTAAATCCAGTAGCATTACTATCCTCACTTGGCGCACCAACGGCTAACGTCGATCCATCGCCAGATAAAGCGACACGATAGCCAAAATAATCGCCGCCGCCAGTATTACTCGCTTTAACAAAGCCTATATGATTAACCGAGTTCAACTCATTGACGATAGATAATTCAGCACTTGATAAGACATTATTATCACTTGCTTGCGCTTCAAGCCTATATTGGGCGTTCACCCAATCGGTTAGGTGCGCTGCTATCTCGATCACATGATTCGTCGCAGTACCTATAATCGCACTAGATCCAGCGACCTCAGTAAACCCAGATGATCCATCCGGATTCACCAGTAACACAAAGTGATCAACAGTGTCCAAACCATTCCCAAGCCAACTAAAGCTGACTTCCCTAGGCTTGCTAGTATTAATTGCACTAAACGATGTGAATGCTACATAGTTGACGTCGCAGAGATCACCAAAGCCATCGCCATCGGAATCTAATTGGTCAGCGTTTGCGATGACAGGGCAGTTATCCACATCATCATTTATCTCATCGTTGTCGGTATCCGCTGACAATGGATCTGAGCCTAAAGAAGCCTCTTCAACGTCCGTTAGACCATCATTATCATTATCCTCATCACAGACATTACCTTGCTCATCCTCATCGGAGTCTAACTGGTCAGCGTTTGCACTTACAGGACAGTTATCCACATTATCAAGGCGCCCATCACTATCGCTATCGGCGAGCAAAGGATTAGACCCTAATATCGCTTCTGCTAAATCCGTTAGACCGTCATTATCATCATCCTCATCACAGATATCACCTTCCGCATCAGCATCGGTATTTAACTGGTCAGCGTTGGCATTGACAGGACAGTTATCCACATCATCAAGAGCTCCATCACTATCAGTATCCGCTAACAATGGGTTTGTACCTAAATTAACCTCTACCAAGTCAGCAAGACCATCGTCATCCGTATCGACTAACAATGGATCAGTGCCTAAACTAACTTCTTCCAAGTCTGTGAGGCCGTCATTATCATCATCCGCATCACAGACATTACCTTCCGTATCACCCGTAATCTCATCAATATCGTAATCGGTATTTAACTGGTCAGCATTGTCATCGATAGGGCAGTTATCCACACCGTCAAGAACCCCATCACTATCCGTATCGTCTATCAATGGATCTGTGCCTAATTCAACTTCTTGCCCGTCAGTGAGACCGTCTTCATCGGTATCGGGCAACAGAGGCTCAGTGCCTAAATCAACCTCTGTGAAGTCTGTAAGGCCGTCTATGTCTGTATCGACTAAGAGTGGGTCAGTCGTTAAGTTAAACTCTTCGAAATCTGTGAGTCCATCACCATCGGTATCGGCTAATAGGGGATCAGTCTTTAATTCAACCTCTTTTGTGTCATCTAGGCCGTCGTCGTCATCATCCTTATCACAGGCATCACCTTGCTCATCACCATCGGTATTTAATTGGTCAGCATTAGCTAAGATAGGACAGTTATCAACATTATCATTTTCTCCATCGCCATCCGTATCGACTATCAAAGGGTTAGACTCCAATATCGCTTCTGCTGCGTCTGTGAGGCCGTCGTTATCATCGTCCTCATCACAGGCATTACCTTGCGTATCCTCATCGGTATCTAATTGGTCAGCATTGGCATTTATAGGACAGTTATCAACATTATCAATATGGCCATCACTATCGGTATCCGGTAACTCTGGGTTTGTGTCTAAATTAAACTCTTCTAAGTCTGTGAGGCCGTCCTCATCCTTATCGGCCAACAATGGGTCTGAGCCAAAGCTCGCCTCTTCCAAGTCTGTTAGACCGTCATTATCATCATCCGCATCACAAACATTACCTTGCGTATCACCATCGGTATTTAACTGATCAGCATTGGCATCGGCAGGACAGTTATCCACACCATCAAGAATCCCATCAATATCGCTATCGCCTAACGTTGGCGATGAGCCTAATTCATCCTCTTCGAAGTCTGTAAGACCATCTCCATCCGTATCAGCTAACAATGGATCTGAAAAACCAACTTCTTCGAAGTCTGTGAGGCCATCACCATCGGTATCAACAAGTAGGGGATTTGACCCTGATGATGCCTCATCTACATTTGACACCCCATCGTCATCAGCATCGGGATCACAGACATCACCCTCTGTATCACCATCGGTATCTAATTGATCAGCGTTTGCACTTACAGGGCAATTATCAACATCATCAAGAGCTCCATCACTATCGGTATCCTCTAACAGTGAGTCTGTGCCTAAACCAGCCTCCTCCAAGTCGGTAAGATTGTCATTATCATCATCTTCATCACACACATCACCTTGCTCATCACCATCAGTATCTAACTGGTCAGCATTAGCATTTATAGGGCAGTTATCCGCACCATCAAGATCTCCATCATTATCAAAGTCGTCGTCCAGTGGATTTGTGATGCCTAAATCAACCTCTTCAAAGTCACTGAGACCATCACCATCGCTATCGGTTAATAAGGGCTCTGTGCCTAAATCAACCTCCTCCAAGTCCGTGAGGCCGTCATTATCATCATCCTCATCACAAACGTTACCTTGCGTATCTCCATCTGTATTTAATTGGTCCGCATTAGAATCCTTAGGACAGTTGTCGACATTATCAAGAATCCCATCAATATCGGTATCTTCTAACAATGGATCCGTGCCTAAATTAACCTCTTCCAAGTCTGTGAGGCCATCGCTATCGCTATCGGCTAACAATGGCTCTGACAATTGAACCCCACCTAGATTAACCTCTTGACCGTCTGTGAGACCATCACCATCGGTATCGACTAACAAAGGGTTTGTACCATATGTCACTTCGTCTAGATCGTCTAGACCGTCATTATCATCGTCATCATCACAAGCATTACCTTGCTCATCACCATCGGTATTTAATTGGTCAGCGTTGTCGATGAGAGGACAGTTATCCCCAGTATCAAATAGGCCGTCATCATCATCATCGGTATCACAGACATCACCATCCGCATCATCATCGGTATTTAACTGGTCAGCGTTGCTGTTGATAGGACAGTTATCCACATTATCAAGATCCCCATCATTATCGGTATCGGCTAATAGTGGATCCGTGCCTAAATTAAACTCTTCCAAGTCGGTGAGACCATCTCCATCGGTATCGGCTAACAGTTGATCTGTGCCTAAATCAGCCTCTTCCACGTCGGTGAGACCGTCATCATCATCATCGGTATCGCAAACATTACCTTTCGTATCATCATCGGTATCTAACTGATCAGCATTGGCATTAACAAGGCAGTTATCAACATTGTCATTAACTCCATCATTATCGGTATCAGCCATCAATGGATTTATACCTAAATTAGCTTCTTGAAAATCTGTTAGACCATCACCATCCGTATCGGCTAACAATGGGTCAGTCGTTAAATTAAATTCTTCGAAGTCTGTGAGGCCATCGCTATCGCTATCGGTTAATAGTGGATCTGTTGCTAGCTCGACCTCTTCTGTGTCTGTTAGACCGTCATTATCATCATCGTCATCACAGACATTACCTTTGGTATCGCCATCGGTATCTAATTGGTCAGCATTGGTTTCGATAGGACAATTATCGACACTGTCTATGTAACCATCATTATCGTGATCGTCTGACAATGGGTTTGTCCCTAAATTAACTTCCTCGAAATCTGTGAGGCCATCTCCATCGGTATCGGCTAACAGTGGATCTGAGCCTAATTCAAGCTCATCCAAGTTTGAAAGTTCATCACCATCTTTATCATCATCACACGCATCTCCTTCCCCATCACCATCGGTATCTAATTGGTCAGTGTTGGCATTGAGAGGACAGTTATCCTCAATGTTCGACGCCTCGTCAATATCCAACACCCTGTCATTATCATCATCGTGATCGCAGGCATCCCCTTGCAAATCTTTATCGGTATCTAACTGATTAGCGTTGGCATCGATAGGACAGTTATCCACACCATCAAGATCCTCATCACCATCCGTATCAACAAGCAGAGGGTTAGTCCCTAGTATAGATTCTTCGAAGTCTGACAATCCGTCATTATCATCATCACGATCACACGCATCCCCTTGCGTATCACCCGTATCCTCATCAATATCGTAATCAGTGTTTAATTGGTCAGGGTTGGCATCGACAGGACAGTTATCCACCCCGTCAAGATGCCCATCACTATCCGTATCGGCCTCATCTGCGTCTGACACACCATTCCCATCATCGTCAGTATCTGCATTGTTACCGACGCCATCACCGTCAGTATCAACAGATTCTGCCTCATCTGATGGAAATGCATCCGTATCATCATTAACGCCATCATTATCTGTATCAACAAGTAATGGGTCAGAGCCTAATTCAGCCTCATCTTCGTCTGAGACCCCATCATTATCATCGTCAGCATCCGCATTGTTACCGATTTTATCACCATCTGTATCAACAGATTCTGTCGCATCTAATGGAAACTCATCATTCACATCAGACACGTCATCATTATCATCGTCAACATCCGCATTATTACCGACACCATCACCGTCTGTATCAACAGATTCTGTCGCATCTAATGGAAGTTCATCATTCTCATCAAGTACGTTATCATTATCATCATCGGTATCTTCATTGTTTCCTACACCATCATCATCCGTATCTTTTTGCTCAGCGCTATCTTCAGGAAAGGCATCATAAAGATCAGGCGTGCCATCGTTATCTTTATCGGCATCAAGACCAATGACCTCCGAAGCACTCTCAAAATTATTAAGCGCCTCACTACTTGAGATTAGTTCAACCGTATTAATAGCCGCTGTGAGAACCTCTTGTAGATTAGAGTCCTCTGCAAAACTTTCACTAGACTGATTAAAATTAATCTCAGGAATTTTGATAGCATCATCTATATCGGCAAGCGATATACCATCTTCATGATTATTGTTGGTATCAAGTGTTTGCAAAAAACGAAGAATATTAACCAAGGTCGACTCATGCTCACGACCAGTTAAAAAGCTTCTAGGCGTGATAAACGATTGGCCATTAACCAACCCTACTTTTGCTTCGCCTATTTTTATCCCTTCATAGCTGAAACTAGTACTTTCACCGACCGTATAACGGAACTCTCCACTTGCATTAGTAAACCCTTCAAGAGCGCCTGATTTATAATAGAGCCCTGACACTGGGCCATCAATAAACTTCCCTACCCCCATGATTGCTAAATCGCCAGCAGCACTAGATTCAGCACTACCGCTGTCTACGTCGCTATTGTTATCGCTACAACCCGTAATCACTAAAGAGCAGA
>Ga0209825_1000441_pt1 | contig 31358 bp, 22 predicted proteins | sample EN8Hudsemesocosm_FD_184631 | JGI IMG/M metagenome (GOLD analysis project Ga0209825, IMG submission 184631) | Methane-oxidizing microbial communities from mesocosms in the Hudson Canyon - EN8B Hudson Canyon (SPAdes) (version 2) | ecosystem: Environmental > Aquatic > Marine > Cold seeps | place...
TAGCTAATCAATATATCAGGTTGAGAGATACAAGGACGTACTGGGGCCCTTAATTAATTCGCCCGAGTGGAGTGAGTCTTTGGACATGGATGTCCCAAGGTGATATGTAGTGAGGATGGCGCGCTAGTTAAGTGTTGATTTTGTTTTCCCCTCCCCGCCCTCTCCAGCAGGAGAGGGCCTTATAAGAGCCAATTCATGAGCGGTGACATAGCCTTTAAATAAGGTGTAGCAGAAGATACTAACTACCACACCTTTAATATAATTTACTGTTTAGAGTTTTCTGCATCAGAAATTATTTTTAAAGACCTTTCTACTGCAGCATTGGCATCATCAGCTTTTTCTTGTAATACATCCATATTTGCTTTTTCAAAAGCAATTTTTTCTTCTAATTCCTGTTCAGGGCTAAAGTTTAGAAAGAAGGTTAGGAACGAAGCGACAACGACGACACAGCCGATAACAAAGAATACCTCATTCCATTCCATTGCCCCTTTAAATAAAAATCCTGCAGCAACAGCACCCGCATTACCACCCGCTCCAACAATACCTGAAACGGCACCTAATGCTTTTTTATTGATAAAAGGAACCACAGAGTAAGTAGCGCCTTCAGACATTTGAGTGAATAATGAGAAGATAATTAAAGATGGAATGGCTAAGAATAATACGCTCATTTGTGAAAATAGCATTAGCGCTAAACCTTCACCTAACAATACAATAAACAGCCAATATGAACGTCCCTTTAGGCCCCATAAAGACGCACAGTTATCCGCAAATATTCCACCTAAAGTCCTAGCAAAAATATTCATCAAACCAAAACAGGCAGCAATCATACCTGCCGTTACCATATCAACTTTAAAGTAATCAAAGAAGTATAGTGCGGCAACATTATTTACCGTTAATTCAATACCAAAACAAGCGCCGTAGATAATGAAAAGTATCCATATTCGATAGTCTTTCATCGCATTAAAGTACGCGCCTGTTACTTCTTTCTTTGCAGGTAACAGACCTTTTTCACGTAAGTCTTTATAATTTCCATCAGGTGCATCTTGTGTCAGGAAAAAATAGGCAATACCGGTAAAGAAAATAACGGTACCAACAACGATCATTGATGCACGCCAAGCTTCGGCATCTGTAAAGCCAAAGCCAATAACAAACGCTGAAAACATCAGTGGCATAACCATTTGAGTCACACCACCACCTAAATTACCCCAGCCAGCACTAGTTGCATTTGCTTGGCCGACAACATTGGGAGCAAACATCACCGAAGTATGATATTGGGTAATTACAAATGAAGCACCAATAACCCCGATTAATAGTCTAAAAACTATAAAACTTTCAAAACTATCGGCTAAACCAATACCGGCGACTGGTATTGCACCAAATAGTAGTAAGTAAGTATAGGCAAGTCTAGGTCCGATACGATCACATAACCAACCTATAAAAAAACGAGCAAATACGGTTACGGCGACTGAAGCAATGATTGACCAACCGACTTGTTCTTTAGTTAGGTGTAATTCCTCACGAATGACAACCATCATGGGGGCAATACCAAACCATGCGAAAAAAGCAGAAAAGAATGCAAACCATGTCATATGGAAAGTTCTTATTTGCACCATGCTTACTTTGAAGAAGTTTCCCCAAAGGTTTGTTGCTTTATTTTGTAGTTCCAATTTTATTTTCTCTCTTTATATTTAAAATTCTTTTTAATCTAGGGATTAATGGTTCATTTTATGGTGCTTTTTTGATCCAGAGTTGCTGGATGAATCACCAGAATACAATGCATCATTTTTTTCACCTGTTACGTTTAAAATCCCCCACGCACCTCTATCAACCCGAGCTAATGCATGATCTACCAGAACATAGTTACCAGGATAATCTACTTCAAATTCAACCATGGTCGCCCCACCAGCAGGAACTAATGTAGTTTGTACATTTCTCAATGGATTGCCTAAAGCGGCTTCTGGGTACACTTTGTCAAAAATTTCACCGATAATATGGAAGGAACTTATTTTAGTTACACCTGCATTACCAAAAAATATTCTTACCTTATCGCCTACTTTTGCTTGTAGTTGATTCTCTCCAGTTAAAGCACCTGTACGACCATTAAAAATAATGTATTCAGGACGCTCATCAATCATTTTTCGGCTGTTAAATTTTTGAAAGCCTTTTTTTCCTAATCGTTGCTTAGTATATAGTTCACCTTGCATTACGTAGAATTCATGGTCTACTTTAGACAACCCTTGCTTAGGCTCAACTAAAATCATGCCGTACATACCATTAGCTATATGAGTTGCAGGGTTTCCTGCAGCACAATGATAAATATATAAACCAGGCGTTGTTGCTTTAAATGTTAGTGTTTTTGATTCACCAGGTTCAACTTCAGTTACCGCTTTACCGCCACCAGGACCAGTAACTGCATGTAAGTCAATAGCATGGCTATGACTACTTGATTCATTGTTGTACAAGGTTAATTCAACCGTATCATCTTCACTGACTCTTAAAAAAGGACCTGGAACAGTGTTATTAAAAGTCCAATAATGATAAAGAATATTTGGGGCGATTTTAGAAATAACCTCAACAGCTTCAAGCATTATAGTTACTTTTTTTGACTGTTCTCTAGCAAGTGGTTCTGGTAAATCATCTGCTCGTTTACTAATATCTCGTACTTTTTTATATTCAGAAATATTTATATCCATATCATGCTGATAATGTTCACCAGGGCCAAAATTCATCATTTTCTTGGGTTGATATTTACCTGAATATTGATGATTTTCGTTAGCATTAGCTAGTGAAGGTATAACAGTTATAATAAGTAGTGTTATTAATAGTTGTAAGGAGTTTTTGCTTAGGGAATTATTCAATAGACTATTTTTTGTTGTTATATTTGTCTTCATAATGAATCTCCATTTGAAACATAATCGATTATTTGTCCTCTACTATTTTTAATAGTAAGAGCGAAATTAAGCAGTTAAATGTCTTAAATTAGCCATCTTTTCACCTGCTTGCTTCATTTGATCTGCAGTTAATATTTTTTTGATTTGTGGGGAAAAGTCCTCATCTTCACGGGTTAAATGGTCTCTCAGTATTTTTTCAAACTCTACTGTTAGATGTAGAAAATGGTCGAAATTTGTAATTTGTTCAGGATGACTTAAGCGTTTAGCAACTGCAGCCCAAGACTCTTCAATTTCTTCATGATCCATAATTAATCGTTCAATCATGCCAATAATTAAGCTAGATTGGTTAACCAATAGAGGGAATAAGGCTTCTTCTTCGTCTTTATGGTGCAGAATTGTGGCATGTGAATAATGACAATACATATCCATGCATTCGAGTGCTAATGCTTCTGTCATGCCTTGCTTTTGAATTTGTTTTGCTAAGTCGACTAATTTTTTGCCTCGAGCAAGAAAATCTTGGTGATAGTCAGTTATAACTTGTAAGCCATTTGAAAAGTCCGTGGCTGGATCAGTAAATTTAAATTTCATAGGATGTTATTTGATATTCTCTTTATATTCTAAATTTTTCTACCAGATTTTTTAATTCAACGGATAACTGGGTTAAACTCTGGGCTGCTTCAGTTGTTTGTTGTGCTCCTGATGTAGTTTGGTGTCCTAATTCGGAAATGTTTATTATATTTCTACTGATTTCTTCAGTTGTTGTATTTTGCTGATCTGCTGCCGATGCAATTTGACTGCTCATTTCGTTAATACGCTCTACGGATGTTGAGATAGCAGATAAGGATGTTCCTGCTTGCGTTGCACGATCTACAACAGTTTGAGCTTCTTTACGGCTCTTATTCATAACATCTACTGCCTTTTGTGAACCGAGTTGTAACTTTTCAATCACTTGATTAATTTCTGCTGTAGATTCCTGTGTACGGCCTGCTAAAGTTCGAACTTCATCAGCAACAACGGCAAAGCCTCGGCCTTGTTCACCAGCACGAGCTGCTTCAATAGCTGCATTTAAGGCCAGTAAATTGGTTTGTTCAGCAATGCCTTTAATGACATCTAGTACTTTACCTATATTGTCACTATCCTCTTCTAATTGATGAATTACATCGGCAGTATTTTCAATTTGACCCGCTAAATGTTGTATTGCATCAATAGAGCTGTCAACAATATTACGACCTTCACTGGTTTCTGTATTTGCTTCCTGTGCAGCCTGAGAAGTGTTTGTAATATGGCCTGTTACTTCTTGAGCTGAAGCACTCATTTCAGTCATTGCCGAGGCAACCATATCAGTTTGAGATTGTTGATTAAATATAGTCTGATTGGTTTGTTGAGTTGTAGCCAAAAGTTGTTCAGAGGAACTGCTTATTTGTAATGCAGAGTCATAAACGCTTGTAACCGTTGATAACAGACTTTGGTTCATGTCATTAATAGCCTTAGCTAAATCTGTTAGTTCATCATTACCCGTTAATTTAAGAGAGGGTCTACTTAAGTCACCATGAGAAATGGTATTGGCATGGTCAACAACTAGTTTTAAAGGGTTAACAATTAAGTTAGCAATAAAAATAGAGATAAATAGTCCTATTGCAATGGCTATTAATAAGCCGATGATTAAGGCTAATTGAATCTCCGATATACCAGATCTTAGTCGTGTTTGCTCAGCAGTTGACAGTTGTTGTTGTGATGTGTGCATTTGCTCTAGAATATGCATGATGGCTTGTGCTTTTGGAGCCGCTTTAGTTCCTAACCAATAATTTGCTTGATTCCAGTTTTTAGCTGAGCGTAATGCAAACATTTTTTCTGGAAGCGGAGCAAATGTTGCTCGATGATTTTTATAACTATTCCAAGCCTTTAATTGTTTACTGTTGAATAGTCCTGTTAGTTTAGAAATTTGTTGATAGCGAGCCTCATTTATCGCCCATTTTGCATGAAATTTATTTGCAAATTGAATGTCGCCAGAAAGCAAATAAGCACGGATATTCGCTAGCCCCAGAGCAAAAGAACCCCGACTATCAGCCAGAAGTTTTAATAAGTTTAAATGCCCTTGTGTAGCAACCTGATGTGATTCTTCATCAATAATAGTGGTGATTGTATCGACAATTATTGATGCACGAGGAGCGGCTTCAGTTAAAAGAACTTTTACGGCGGGGTTGTTTTCAGGGCTGTGAGCGATATCTTCTATTTCTTGCTGAGCACTGCGAAACTCACTGATCAAACCTTTCATTTTTTGCAAGGATTGAATGTTTTCTGAGACAGTCCAGTTATTAGAAAAATCATTCATCTTCAACAGTGAACTATCAATTAGTTTCCAGCCTTGTTGTCTTTCGGCTTTAAATTTTTCTGCACCTGCTGGGCTACCACCTAATATCATGTATCCTCTCAAGCCTGCCAAAGAAAGGTGGATGCCATCAGTTAATTGCATCCCAGCGATTTCAGTTGGTAAACGAACCTCGATAAGCTGTGTTGAGGTTTTATCTACATCGTTCAGTATTATGTAATTAAAAGCAGAGACCATCGCCACAGTTATAAGTACAGCGCCAAACCCTGCAAATAATTTATTTTTGACTGTAAAACTCATGTTAATTCCCTGTTATTGATATAAATTATTGAATACAACTTTGTTATGGGTTATGCGACTGTTATCTTTAATAAGACTATTAGGAAAAAGGTAAACTTAAATCATAAATACGAGGAACTGGACTTTATTTTAAAAATAATTAAAGGCCTGTTGCTCGTATTTATGAATAGTTACGATGTTGAATGGTGAGTGTATTAATTTTTATTTTTAACAAATTTAGTCCGTACAATTTGATAAGGTCTAAACATATAACCCAAAGGCATACTCCAGACATGAACCAAACGGCTAAAAGGGAATAAAAAGAAAACACTCATGCCTAAAAATAAATGAAGTTTGTAGATAAATCCAACTTCAGTCAGTATTGCAGCATCTGCATTAAGCGATAGGGTAGCCTGTGCCCATTCTGCTAAAGCAATCATTGACGATGTATCGCCACTAAATGCGTGATAGATTGAGACTGGAATAGTTAATAAGCCAACGCCTAAAGTGACTAATATCCAATTAAGAATAAATAGATCCATAAAACGGCTGTTTGCTCTAACACGAGGGTGAAACATACGGCGTTTCCATAAAATAACACCACCCATCATACACAGTGAACCAAAAGCTGCACCTGCAGAAATAGCAACTACTTGGTGCATCATGTCCGAAACACCCATATCAAGGAACCATGAATGAGGGGTAACAAGTCCCGCAAAATGGCCCATAAATAAAGCTAATACGCCAATATGAAATAGAATACTGCCTTTTTGCAGTTGTTCTTTTTCAAAAATTTGACTGGAATCAGCTTTCCAAGTGTATTGTTCTCTATCAAAACGAATTAAACTGCCTACAAAAAATGTAGTCAGGGCAATGTAGGGGTAAATCCCAAAGAGTAAATTACTTAAGTTCATAATAAGTCCTATGCTGCAATATCTTCAACATGTCCGTGACGTGCCACCATTCTAACTAGTGGAGCGTATGGACTTTCATTTTTTTCAAGATTACTGGCAATAATATCGGCAGCTTGTGCAGTCTGTTGTAAAAATGCAAGTGCACTCGCTTTATCATCCATAGTGGAGACATATTCCAGAATCAGAGGTAGATAATCAGGTAATTCACCACTCCCAATTTCAAACCCCGTGGTTTTATAAAGTTCTGCCAGTTCAATCAGGGCAGGGCCTCTATCACGGTCTTGTTCATCAAATAAATGATAAGTAAGGTAAAGTGAGTTGTCAGCCGTCATATCAAAGTTATTAACGTATTCTGCCTGAAATTTTGTTAAAGATAGTTCCGATGCCCAAAGGATAAACCCATTGAGAATTGTTTTATCTTCAGCCGCAAGATCGGGTAGCTCAGTAATGACTTGGTTAAGATCATCCCAATGAGCTACTAAATCTTTACTCGGGTATTCCAGTAGAACGGAAAGTACCTTGTAGACTTGCGTCATGCTTTCTCCCCGTCTGAACGCTTAGCTGCAGGGTGATAACGTACAAATTCAAGATTATCGGCAGTCTTTTTGCGTTTATCAGGAAATAACGAGGCATTCTCACTGATACTGCAACCATCATTACCGAAGGTGAAACCATTTTGCCCTTGGAATGAATGGAAATCTTCTTGGCGAAGTTCTTCATGGCTAGTAGGAATCACAAAGCGATCTTCATGATTTGCAATCGCCATATAACGATACATTTCATTAACCTGATCTTCAGTTAAACCAACATCTTCCAATACCGCTAAATCAGTTTTACCTTCAACATTTTTTGAACGGTAAAAACTACGCATGGCAATCATACGTTTTAAAGCGGCAACAATAGGTTTTTCATCACCAGCAGTAAACATATTAGCCAAGTATTTCATCGGTAAACGCAGATTTTCGATGCTTGGAATTGCACCATCAGCCATAGTTGATAAGTTACCTTGATCAATTTGTGATTGAACTGGTGATAGAGGTGGCACATACCAAACCATCGGTAAAGTACGGAATTCTGGATGTAGAGGAAAAGCAACTTTCCAATCGACAATTAATTTACGAATAGGCGATTTACGTGCCGCTTCCATCCAAGACTCAGGAATACCATCTTCTTTGGCTTGTTTAATTACTTCTGGATCATTAGGATCAAGGAATAAATCAAGTTGTGCTTGATATAAGTCTTGATCATTTTCTACAGAAGCAAGCTCTTCAATGCGGTCTGCATCATAAAGCATCAAGCCGTTATAACGGATACGACCAACACATGATTCTGAACATACAGTTGGTAAACCAGACTCTACCCGTGGGTAACAACCTGTACATTTTTCAGCTTTACCTGATTCCCAGTTATAGAACATTTTCTTGTAGGGACAAGCACTGATACACATACGCCAGCTACGACATTTGTCTTGGTCAACTAATACAATACCGTCTTCTTCACGTTTGTATAAAGAACCAGAAGGACAAGCTGCAACACAGGCAGGATTTACACAGTGGTTACACATACGTGGCAAATACATTAAGAAAGTTTGTTCAAACTCTCCATATATTTGTTTTTCCATATTACTAAAGTTAGTGTCCTGGCCACGGTGCTTAAACTTACCACCTAAATCATCTTCCCAGTTTGGACCCCACTCAATTTTTTCCATCCGCGTGCCATCAATCAAAGAGCGCGGTCTAGCTGTTGGTGTTGCCTCAACTAATCCACTGTTTTGCAATGTGGCATAGTCATAAGTAAATGGCTCGTAGTAATCATCAATCGTCGGCATATTCGGGTTCATGAATATGTTCTTTAAAATACTACGACGGTCACCTGATTTTAATTGCAGTTTACCGTTGTTTAATTCCCAACCGCCATTCCACATCTCCTGGTCTTCCCAGTTTTTTGGGTAGCCAATGCCAGGTTTTGATTCAACATTATTAAACCATGCATACTCAACCCCTTTGCGGTTGGTCCAGACGTTTTTACAAGTCACTGAACAGGTGTGGCAGCCGATACATTTATCGAGATTCATCACCAGTGAAAAATTTGCTCTTACTTTCATTGTCTATTTCTCCGACTCATCTGTGCAAGTGTAAGGGGCTTGAGGTACGCCTTCAGGATTCAGCTGTTTTTCTTTTTCAGCTGTTAAAGGCTCTTCTAGCCACTGAACATCCTGGTTGTCTAATTTATGCAAGATGACATATTCATCACGTTGTGAACCAATCGTACCGTAATAGTTAAAACCATAACTTAACTGAGCATAACCACCAATCATATGGGTTGGTTTAACTGTAATCCGAGTCACACTATTTAAGATACCGCCACGCTTACCTGTGGTATTTGAACCAGGGACGTTAACGTGTTTTTCTTGAGCGTGATACATCATCGCCATGCCATCAGGAATACGTTGACTGACCACCACACGGGCAATTGTTGCACCATTAATGTTGAGAGCTTCGATCCAGTCATTATCTTCAAGACCGACTTTTTCAGCATCAGTCTCAGAAATCCAAAGATGAGGGCCGCCACGAGACAGAGTCAGCATACGATGGTTATCATGGTAGGTACTATGAATACCCCATTTACCATGCGGTGTAATCCAGTTCAGTTTTAAGTGAGGTTTATCACCCACACGTTCCATCATCTCTTTAGTTGATAACATATCAACCGCAGGTTTGTAGGTACAGAAAGCTTCACCAAAATCACGCATCCATTGGTGATCTTGATAGAACTGAGCGCGTCCCGTTAAAGTACGGAAAGGGATGTGTTCATGGATATTGGTATAACAAGCGTTATAACTTACTTTTTCAGATTCAATACCACTCCATGTAGGTGCGGTAATAATCTTTTTAGGTTGAGCTTTAATATCACGGAAAGTGATTTTGTCATCTTCCCTAGGCAATGCCAGGTGAGTATGATCAACCCCCGTTTTTCCACTTAAGGCTTTCCAAGACCTAACAGCTACTTCACCATTGGTTTCTGGTGCCAAGGCTAAGATAGTTTCACAAACACTAATATCATCTTCTAAAGAAGGCATGCCTTTTGAAATGCCTTCTTCTTTAATGGTGTAATTAATTGCTTTTAAATGTTCGTATTCTTTCTCTGTATCCCAGTCGATACCTTTAATATTGTTACCTTGTTTAGGTAATAAAGGTCCTAAAGCGGTGTACTTTTTATAAGTATTAACAAAGTCACGCTCAACCACTTTTAGTACAGGCATTGTTTTACCTGGAATTGGCTCACATTCACCACGTTTCCAATCTTTAACATCCATAGCCTGAGCAAGCTCAGCAGGGGTGTCATGAAGAAGTGGTAAAGCAACTACATCTTTTTGTTTTTCTAAATGCTTTTCAGATAATTCTGAGAATTTTTCAGCTAATGTTTTAAAGATTTGCCAATCAGAACGCGATTCCCAACCTGGATCAACAGCTTGTGTTAATGGGTGGATGAACGGATGCATATCAGTGGTATTTAAATCGTTTTTCTCATACCAAGTCGCTGTCGGTAAAACGATGTCCGAATAAGCGCCTGTTGAATTTAAACGGAAGTTAATATCAACCATTAAATCTAATTTAGCAATCGGTGCATCTTTATGCCATTTGATTTCCTGACCTTCCGCTTCTGGAAGTACATCTTGCATCACACCGTTTTGTGCGCCTAGCAAATGTTTAAGGAAATACTCATGACCTTTAGCGCTACAGCCAATTAAGTTAGCACGCCAAACAAATAAGTTACGTGGATGATTTTCTGGTGCATCAATATCTTCTGAGGCAAATTTAATATCACCTGATTTTAATTGCTCGACTAAATAATCAGCGACACCTTTTTCATCAGTTGCACCCGCAGCTTCAGCATCTCTAACAATATCCATAGGATTTTTATTAAAGTGAGGTGCAGATGGTAACCAACCTAAACGTTGAGATACAACGTTATAATCAGCCAAGTTATGGCCTTTATAATTAGCTTGTGCCGTTGATGCTAATAAGGCATCGGCTTCTAATTTCTCATAACGCCATTGGTCGGTATGGAAATAGAAATAGGTTGTACCATTCATGTGACGGGGTGGTTTTTGCCAATCTAAAGCAAAAGCAACCGGAGCCCAGCCAGCTTGTGGACGGAGTTTTTCTTGTCCAACATAGTGACACCAGCCACCGCCACTTTGTCCAATACAGCCACACATGTGCAGTAGGTTCATAATGGCACGGTAATGCATATCATTGTGATACCAGTGATTTAAACCGGCACCCAAGATAACCATTGATTTACCCATGGTTTTTGATGCATTGTCAGCAAACTCACGACCACTACGAATAATATCGGCTTGTTTAACACCTGTAATGGTTTCAGCCCAAGCAGGCGTATTAGGAGTGCTTGCATCATCATATCCTGAAGCAATATCACCACCTAAACCACGATCTAGACCATATTGAGCCAGTTGTAAGTCAAATACTGTCGCAACAAAGACTTCTTTACCATTTAAGGTAACTTTCTTAACAGGAACGTTACGCTTCATTGGAACATCAATACCTGATTGAAAATCTGGCATTAATACTTCAACAACGTCGTCTTTATCAAAAATAAGACTTAAACGAGGCTTAGTCTTTTTTCTTCCTTTCTTAGAAACAAGATTCCATTTACCTTCTTCGCCCCAACGGAAACCAATTGATCCATTAGGTGCAATAATGTCGCCTGTTTTTTCATCAACAACCACTGTTTTCCAATCAGGGTTATTATCTTCACCCAGAGAGTTATCAAAATCAGCAGCACGAACAAAACGGCCATTTACATAAGAACCTTCATGCTCATCTAATACAACCAGCATTGGCATATCAGTATAAGTACGCGCATATTCTTCAAAATAAGCATCTTGATTATCAATGAAGAATTCTTTTAAAGCAACATGCCCCATGGCTAAAAAGATTGCTGCATCTGTACCTTGTTTAGCAGGCATCCAAAGATCAGCGAATTTAACGTATTCAGCATAATCTGGAGAGATAGCAACGACTTTTGCACCTTTATAACGTACTTCTGAATAGAAATGCGCATCAGGTGTACGTGTCATCGGTAAGTTAGAACCTGCAACAACAATATACGTTGAGTTATACCAATCAGCAGATTCAGGTACATCTGTTTGTTCACCCCATGTTTGTGGTGAAGCGGGTGGTAAATCACAATACCAATCGTAAAATGATAAACAAGCGCCACCAATTAATGATAGATAACGACTTCCCGCCGCATAACTAATCATCGACATTGCAGGAATAGGGGAGAAGCCCGCTATTCTGTCAGGGCCGTGAGCTTTGATTGTATAAATATTAGAAGCTGCAATAATTTCAGAAACTTCTTCCCAGTCAACACGTACAAAACCACCTAAACCACGAACAGCGGTGTACTTTTTACGTTTTTCTGGGTCTTCTTGAATAGCTGCCCATGCTTCAACAGGGTCTTTACCAGTATTGCGCTCTTCTCTATATAAAGAAACTAAACGTTCTCTAATTAAGGGATGTTTAACACGTAAAGGACTATATAAATACCAGGAGAAACTTGCACCACGCGGACAACCACGCGGTTCGTGGTTTGGCATATCCGGTCTCGTTCGCGGATAATCTGTAGCTTGCATTTCAAAAGCAACTAAGCCGTTCTTAACATGGATATTCCATGAACAACTACCGGTACAGTTTACACCGTGAGTAGAGCGAACAACTTTATCAAAACGCCAGCGGTTACGGTAACCGTCTTCCCATTGGCGATCTTCATTAGTAACTATGCCGTGACCACCTGAAAAGGTAGATTGGACTTTTTTGAAAAAGCTTAGACGGTCTAAAAAATGACTCATCGTGGTTTTCTCCTGTTAATTAAATTCGTTATTTTGGGGCGCAGGCTTTAGCCTGCATATGTTTTGCAGAGAGCAGGCTAAAGCCTGCGCCCCAGTTATATTAATTATTATATATTCCGTAAAATCTTGAATCTTTATCTGCTAAGTTGGCCTTTATAGCATTATTTTCTATATATTTATAAACAATATTGAAATGCTTTTCATCTCTGATTGTTTTATCAAAATACGACTTTTCCCAGAAATGCCCTTTTCTTGAAAGAAGTTTGTTGATTTTAAACGCTAAACTCCCTTTTATTTGTTGCATGACAACTTTCAGGTCTTGCTTTTGTTTAATCAACAGATGAATGTGATTTGGCATAATACTTATAGCAAGAAGCTGGTAATAATCAGGTTCCAGTGATTTAATATGAGTCAATATTATATTAATAACCTCACCATTCAAATAACAACCTAAGGTTGAATGGTCACAATATTCATCAATCTTCATTTGTCTTTCAGAAACAGATAATCTTGGTGTTTTTGAAATTTTATGTAGGCAAGGATCAATACTGTCCTATGTTCGAAAAGTAATAAATTGATAGGATTCTATTTCACTATAGTGGTGTAAGGTTTTTCGTATCATAATGGATGGGGCGCAGTGCTTTAGCCAGCATTTTGTATAATAAAGCAGGCTAAAGCCTGCGCCCAAAGCATACTATGGATTGTAAAACTCACCATCCTTACGTAAGTAGAACCACCAGTTAATCATAATACAAACGACATAGAAGGCGGCGAAACCCATTAAAGCAACTTCAGGTGTTGTTGCTTTGATTTGTTCACCAAATACTTTTGGTATGTAGAAAGCACCGTAAGCTGCTACTGCAGATGTCCAACCTAGAACAGGACCTGCTTGTTCTTTAGGGAATACCATTGCAATTGTTCTAAAAGTTGAACCATTACCAATCCCAGTTGCTGCAAATAGAATCAAAAATAAAATTAAGAAAGGAATAAAGAACTCTTCAGGGGTTGCTGAGTTGTATGCAGCTTTCATATAGTAAGCAACACCACCAGCACTTAATACCATAACAAAGGCACAGATATGGGTAACCCACGCTCCACCAAACTTATCAGCAATCATGCCACCAATAGGGCGAATTAACGCACCAATAAAAGCACCCGTCCAAGCATACATCAATGCACTAGGACCATTAGGGTTAGCCATGTCGTGATTCATTACTCCGTCAACCATAACGTGTTGATAGCCAAAAATCACTTTAATAGCTAAAGGAAAACAAGCTGCAAATCCGATAAAAGAACCAAAAGTCATGGTATAAATAATACTCATAACCCAAGTATGCTTGTTATCAAAGATTTGGTATTGACGACCTAAGCTTTCACCAATTTGACCTGGAATAATTTTTAATAAAGAAACGGTTAAAGCAATAACAATAAATAATGCAATTTCTTTTGGTACTTGAAAACCAGAACCGTGTACTGACTCAGGTAGCATTAACCAAAGGCCAAAAATAGCACTGATAAAACTGATTAATAGCATAAAAGAAATCATGCTAAAGCTAACTATGGGGCCACGAGTTATTGGAGAAACGTTCTCAGTACGAATATTATTCATTCCAAACCAAGTAGCAAAAGCTAAAGGTACAAGAAATAATAACCAGATGAAACCTGCATTTTGTAAGTAGGTTTCTGTGCCAGCAGGGATTTTACCAACCAATGTTCCTGAAGTTGCTTCAAGAATCATAGGTTCTCCACCCATTGCACCAAAAAGACCAAAGGTCATAGATAGTGGGATAAGGATTTGCATGGTAGTTACACCAAAGTTTCCTAAGCCTGCATTTAATCCTAGAGCCAAACCTTGTACTTTTTTCGGAAAGAAAAAGCTGATGTTTGACATGGATGAAGCGAAGTTACCGCCACCAAAACCAGAAAGTAAGGCTAAAATTTGAAACACCCAGAAAGGTGTGTTTTTATCTTGTAGCGCAATACCTGCACCTAAAGCAGGAAGTATTAACAGTAGAGTGGTAAAAAAGATAGTATTACGACCACCACACAAACGAATAAAGAAACTACTTGGAATACGTAAAGTGGCTCCCGTTAAACCAGCAATCGCCATTAAAGTAAATAATTGCGATTTTTCATAAGGGAAGCCTAAGTTAAGCATTTGTACGGTAATAATTCCCCAGTACAACCACACAGCAAAACCATTTAGTAAACTAGGAATAGAAATCCATAGATTACGGTTTGCAATTTTTTTGCCTTCAGACTCCCAAAACGCTTCGTCTTCGACATCCCATTTTTGTAGATCGGACATGCTTTTTTCCCTCTCAATATTTATAATAATTCTGGCACGAATTATACGCTTATTATTTTAATTAACCTAGATTTAATAGGGTATAAGGCAGCTTATGTTTGTTGTATAAATGTTGTTAATGTGTTTTTTTTTAGGTTACAATCTGGACATGGTATAAATTTTTATAACCATGTATTTTTTAATGTAATTTAAGGACTTTTAAAATGGCACAATATAAGTGTAAAACTTGTGGACATATTTATGATGAAGCTAAAGGCGAACCAAGAAGCGGAATTCCTGCTGGGACTGCTTGGGCGGATGTGCCTGCTGACTGGGAATGTCCAAAATGTGGCGCAGCTAAAGTAATGTTTAAAAAAATAATTGGCAGTTAGGTATTAATAACTGTTGGCCAAGGATGGCCTTTTAAATTTGGTTCTTTCTTAATATTCCCAAATTTGATAAACACTGGTAAATTAGTAACAAATAATTTACTGAAAAATTTTAATGAACCCCTTTCATTTTTTTAGATACCTAACGGTTGATCCTGTTAATTTAAGTGTTAAATTCAAGTTGGTTTCTCTACTTGCTTGTTTCTGCTCTATTTTCTTTATTGCTCTAATCACTAAAATAGTTTCCCCTTGGCCTGGTTATCCTATGATTGTTGCCTCTATGGGAGCATCAGCCATCATTTTATTCTTTATCCCCGGTAGCCCTTTAGCCCAGCCATGGCCTTTTGTAGGTGGTCAATTGATTTCTGCAGTTGTTGGTGTTTTTTGTGCTTTAAATATTAATGAAACTTCTACTGCGGCTGCTACTGCTGTGGGTTGTTCAGTTTTTTTCATGTTGATTTTACGCTGTTTGCATCCACCCGCAGCAGCGACAAGTTTAACTCCAATAATGGCTGGAAGCTCTCTAACATCTTTAGGTTATTCTTTTGTTGTTGTGCCGGTTGCCATTAATGTAATAACAATGTTGTTTCTTGCTGTTGTTATTAATAGATATGTGATGAAGCGTAACTATCCCAGTGCATTACCTATTCAAGAAGAAATTAATCAGCGACATTCAATTACAGAACCAAGCCATCAAGTTGGGTTTTCTGAGCAAGATCTAACTTTGGCTTTAGATAATAGTGATGTGTTTATTGATATGACGCATACTGAGTTGAGTCAATTATTGACTCAAGTAGAGATGAACACCTTTCAGCGTATTAAAGGCACAATTTTATGTTCTGATATTATGGTTAAGGATGTTATTGCCGTCGAGTATGGAACAGAGCTTGAAGAGGCATGGAGTTTAATGCGAACGCATAAATTAAAGGCAATGCCTGTTATTGATAATGCTAGGCGAGTAATAGGTATTATTACTTGGAATGATTTTTTTAAGTGTATCGACTTAAATGCTTATGAAAGTTTTCAAGAAAATTTTCGTTGTTTTATTCGCCGGACTGCTGATGTAACTGCAACTAAGCCTGAGGCAGTTGGTTTGATTATGACACCTTCTGTGGTGAGTTTGCCCGATACAACACATATTGCTGATCTTATTCCGTTAATGTCTTTAAAGGGAATTAGGCAAATACCTATTGTTGATTCAGAAAGGCGGCTAATAGGAATGGTGTATCAGGCTAATTTGATTGCAGCACTTTATAATGAGCAATTAGCACATAATATAAGTAAATAGTTAAATCATGTAGCCTTGATGTAGCGAGGCGAAATCAAGAAAAGTTGGGGAACCTTGATTTCACGTTGTTTCATCAAGGCTACGAACTGCGCTTTATTGTGAACAATTGGCAGAAAGGTAAATTAGAGTAGAGCGGACTGAAGCCCGCCCTACAATTTAATCGAAATTAGTTGATTCTAACGCCAATTTCACCACCGGCACTTGCTTTAACTGCACAGAACTTAAATTCTGGAATCTTAGCTGATGGATCTAATGCTTCATTTGTAATTAAATTTGCACTGGCTTCGTTATAGCAAAATGCCATAAACATACTGCCTTTTTGAATACCTAAATCAGCACGTGCGTAAGCTGTTAATTGACCTCGTCTTGATTCAATCGTAATTAAACCACCTGGTTCAATATCAAGCGCTATTAAATCCTCAGGGTGTAAAGTAACTACTGGATCAGGCTCAATCGCATCAAGTGTTGGAGAGTGACGAGTCATACTACCTGTATGCCAATGCTCTAGCTGACGACCTGTAATAAAGATTAATGGATATTCATTATCAGGCATTTCATCTGCATGAATGTATTCTGCAGGTACAAAACGTCCACGACCAGAATCAGTAGGAAAGCCATCAGTAAAAATAATAGGTTCGCCTGGATCACCAACGTTTTCTAAAGGATAGGTTAGTGAGTCTTGGCTCTCTAAGCGATCCCAAGTCATACCCGCAATACTTGGCATGGCTTGGCGCATTTCATTAAAGACATCTTCAGGGCCAGAATAAGTCCAACCACAACCTAAGCGGTTAGCAATCTCTTGTAGAATCCATAAGTCCTGTTTAGCATCACCAGGAGGATTAACTGCTTTGCGACCCATTTGTACGCGTCTATCAGTATTAGAGAAGGTACCATTTTTTTCATAAAAAGCAGAAGCAGGTAAGATAACATCTGCAAACCCCGCAGTTTCAGTTAAGAAAATATCCTGAACAACTAAGTGCTCAAGAGCTGCAAAGGCTTCGCGGGCATGATTCTGGTTAGGATCTGACATAGCCGGGTTTTCACCTTGCACAAACATACCAAAGACTTTTTGATCTAAAATGGCATGAATCATTTCAACGGTCGTTAAACCGGGTTCTGAATCAAGCTCTACACCCCATAATTTTTCAAATTTTGTTTTATTATCAGAGTCCATAACAGGCTGATAATCAGGGAAAACCATAGGAATTAAACCTACATCAGAAGCCCCTTGAACATTATTTTGTCCGCGTAAAGGATGCAAGCCCGAGCCAGGTTTACCAATTTGTCCTGTCATTAATGCTAAAGCAATTAAACAACGAGAATTATCAGTACCGTGAATATGTTGTGAAACACCCATACCCCATAGAATCATTGATCCTTTCGATGTAGCATATAATCTAGCAACTTCACGTAAAGTGTCAGGATCAATTCCACAAATAGGGGCTACATGTTCAGGACTGTAATTTTTCAAATGCGCGCGCATTTGTGCAAAATCTTCAGTGTTTTTCTTAATGTAGTTATCGTCCTGTAAACCTTCATCAAGAATTACATGCATTATGCCGTTAAGCATTGCAACATCAGTATCAGGACGGAATTGCAATACATGACTGGCATATTTAGCAATTGAAGTACGGTTTGGATCCATTAAGATGATCTTAGTACCATTTTTAGCTGCATTTTTCATAAATGTAGCGCCAACAGGGTGATTCACTGTTGGGTTGGAGCCAATGATAATAATAACTTCTGCTTCACTTACATCAGAAACAGGGTTTGATACTGCACCAGAACCTAAACATTCAAGTAAGGCAACAACCGATGATGCATGGCATAGACGGGTACAATGATCGACGTTATTTGAACCAAAACCCGTACGGATTAGTTTTTGGAATAAATAAGCTTCTTCGTTACTGCCTTTAGCAGAACCTAAACCAGCTAATGCTTTTTTACCTTGAGTATCACGAATTTTTTTCAATCCACCCGCAGCAAAATCAAGTGCTTCTTCCCAAGTTGCTTCACGGAAAACACTATCTAAATCATTAGGGTCTAATAATTCAGTCGTTTTAGCTACACCATCACGCCTAATTAAAGGTTTAGTTAAACGTAAAGGGTTATGGATATAATTAAAACCATAACGACCTTTTACACAAAGACGGAAGTGGTTGGTATCGCCATCACGCCCTTCTGTATATAAAATCTTGTCATCTTTAACATGGTATTTGATTAAACAACCCACTCCACAATAAGGGCAGGTTGAATCAACAGTTTTATCAGCAACTTCCAAACCCACATCATTTGCAGGCATTAATGCACCAGTCGGGCAAGCTTGCACACATTCGCCACAAGCAACACAGCTACTAGCGGCCATTGGATCGGCAATATCAAATACGATTTCTGCATGAGAACCGCGATTAGCAAAGCCAATCACATCATTCATTTGTTCTTCACGACAAGCACGTAAACAACGGGTACACTGAATACAGGCATCCATGTTGACTGCAATCGCTGGATGAGATAAATCTGCTTCAGGTTGGTGACGCGCATCAAAGCGTGGTTCACCGACTTGTAATTTTTTAACCCATTTATCAAGCTCTGAATCTAATTTATAAGGTGATTCAGCTTGTTTTGGCATATCGGATTTTAATAACTCCAATACCATTTTTTGTGATTTTACTGCACGCTCGCTTGATGTTTGAACTTTCATTCCTGGCGTAGCAGAACGACAGCAAGAAGGAGCTAAGGTACGCTCACCTTCGACTTCAACTACACAGGCACGACAGTTACCATCGGCACGTAAACCTTCTTTATAACAAAGGTGAGGGATTTCTGTGCCCAAACGCTTTGCTGTTTGAATCAGTGTTTCGCCTTCCAGAGCTGAGACTTCTTTACCATCCAGTGTAAAGTCAATTGTTGCAGTATTTATAGTTTCTTGATTTGCAGCCATGATTTAATCTCCTTATTTTAATTCGTCTGGAAAGTATTTAACAACACAGCGCATCGGGTTCGGTGCTGCTTGTCCCAGACCACAAATAGAAGCATCTACCATCACAGAAGCAAGTTCTTCTAGTAATTCTGTATTCCACTCTTTTTGCTCCATTAAGGTTGCTGCTTTTGCAGTACCTACTCGACAAGGGGTACATTGACCACATGATTCTTCTTCAAAAAACTTCATCGCATTTAGCGCCAAGTCTTTTGCGCTATCTTGATTTGAAAAAACCACCACAGCCGCTGAACCAATAAAGCAACCGTATTGATTTAAGGTGTCAAAATCCATCGGAATATCGGCCATTGATTCAGGCAACATTCCGCCTGATGCACCGCCGGGGAAATAGCCATAAAATTCATGGTCGTCTTGCATGCCACCACAATATTCTTCAATCAGTTCACGCATGGTAATACCGGCTGGTGCTAAATGCACACCCGGTTTATTAACACGACCCGAGATAGAAAAAGAGCGTAAACCTTTACGCTCATGACGACCATGAGAAGAGAACCAATCAGGGCCTTTCTCAATAATATCTCTTACCCAGTAAACCGACTCCATATTATGTTCTAAAGTGGGTCTACCAAATAAACCGACTTCAGCCAAGAATGGAGGTCTTAAACGAGGCATACCCCGTTTACCTTCAATCGACTCAACCATGGCTGATTCTTCACCACAGATATAAGCGCCAGCACCACGACGTAAATAAATCGGTGGCATTTTATAAATTGAAGAAGGTGGGTTATTTTGAAAATTTGCAATTTCTTTGCTTAATATTTCTCTACAACCTGCATATTCATCACGTAAATAAATATAAATTGCTTCACAATCTACTGTTAAGGCAGCAATCATCATGCCTTCAAGAAAACGATGAGGGTCGATTTCTAAATAATGTCTATCTTTAAAAGTGCCTGGTTCACCTTCATCAATATTGACAGCCATCATACGCGGGCCTTCAAAACCATTAACGATACGCCATTTACGACCCGCAGGAAAACCCGCGCCGCCTAAGCCACGTAAGCCAGAGCTTTCCATCTTCTTCATCACAGACTCAGTACTCATTTTTCCTTCAAGTACTTTTTTAAGCGTCTGATAACCGCCATCTGCTTTATAAGCATCCATGCTGATGTAATCAGTCATGGTGTCTTTAATTTCTTTATTTTGAACTGCTGTTGTTACTGATTCAGCGGTTGCTTCATGTATAGGGTTTTGACCAACAACGGCTACCGGAGCATGTTGGCAGCGACCGACACAAGGTACTTTTTGAACTCTAACTTCATCACCTAAGCCATTTTCTAAAGCATCAATCAATGGATTTGCACCAGCCATTGAACAAGTCAGTGATTCACAGACGCGGACAGTTAAAGCAGGAGGGGGTGTTTGGCCTTCTTTAACCACATCAAAATGGTGATAAAAAGAAGCAACTTCAAAAACTTCAGCAGGGGATAGGTTCATCTCATGAGCTAAAGCGACAAGATGTTTTGAGGAGATATGTTGGTATTGATCTTGAATTTTGTGTAAATGCTCTATCAATAAATCCCTTTGACGTGATTCTTCACCTAATAAAGACTGAACTTCTGCTAAAGCAGCAAGATCAATTGCATGGCCTTTAGGTCCGCGACGCTTTTTTCTTTTAATCTGATCAGGTGATATTGTAATTACTGCCACACGTATTTCCTCAAGTGATTGAATCAAAGTAGAAGTTAAACTAGCCGAACTTTACCGTAGATAAGGTGTCATTATCAAGTCATCATTTATTTAAAGCTGTATCATTTTAAATGATGTTGCTGGAATCAATATATAATAAATTTACTTTAGCCTTCTAGGAACGGTTTTGAACCCTACACATCTTCTAACTTTAGTTGTAGTTGCTCGCTTAAAAAGTATTACTAAAGCGGCTGAACATCTGCATCTTGGCCAACCTGCGGTTTCGGGGCAATTAAAATTATTACAAGATTTTGTAGGTGAACCTCTTTACCATAGGAAAGCACATCAAATAGAATTAACACCAGCAGGTGAAGGGCTGTTGCAATATGCCTTGCGAATGGAAAAAAACTTAAATCAAGCGATTAACTATGTTCATAACTTAAAACAAGTGAATGCTGGTTGTTTGAGAATTGTTTCTACCATGACTGTTGCCAGCTACTACCTACCTCAATTGGTTGTTAAGCTTCAAACCAGAAACCCAGGTGTACAAGTCTCTATGGAGACAGGTAATACAGCTGAAATTATCAGCAAAATTACTGATTTTGATTTGGGTTTTGTCGAAGGTCCAGTTAGTAAAAAAGAGTTACCAAGCCAATATTCAGTTACACCATGGCAAGAAGATGAGATTGTGTTGGTTATACCTGAAGGTCATATTCTAGCAAAGCAGTATCCAGAAATAGTGCCTCTTGATGTACTTACTAAGCATCAGGTTATTTGGCGTGAACCCGGTTCAGGGGCAAGACAAGCAATAGAAAGAGCACTTTTAGAAGCTGGCATTATTGCACCTGTTAATATTGAAGTGACAGGTGTATCAGCAGTGAAAGAAGCGGTAAGAGCTGGTTTAGGTATAGGTTTTTCATCATCCCAAGCTTTAAGAAATGAAAGAGAAGGTTTAGTGGCCAGAAAGATCAATTCAATAGAGGGATTAGTTTGGCATTTAAATATCATCGCCCCTAAAAAGGTGATTCAATCACGGGTATGCAAAGCATTTATAGCGCTTTGTATGTTGTAAATAGGAGGTTTTTTTGAAGCATTTATTACTTGGACTGCTAGTCTTTTTTAGCCAAAACACTTTAGCCGTAACAGCAGTTTCTGTCACTGAAATAACATCAGGTATTTTTGTACATTTTGGAAACCATGAATTACCCAATAAAACTAATCACGGTGCTGTTGCCAATATAGGTTTTATAGTAGGGGACTCATGTGTTGCAGTAATTGATACTGGTGGTAACCCTGAACAAGGTTATGCTCTAAAAAAAGCAATTGAACAGACAACGGATAAACCTGTTTGTTATGTGATAAATACACATGTTCATCCTGATCATATTTATGGCAATATTGCTTTTAAACAAAAGGGGGTTAAGTTTATTGGGCATAAAAAATTGGCTAGAGCTATGGCAACCCGTGGTGCTTATTATATTGAAAAAGCTAATGAGCAATTAGATATTAAATTACAAGAAAAACATATTATTGCTCCAGATAAAGAAGTTAAAAAACATTTGTTTATTGACTTAGGTGGACGGAAATTAAGGTTAACTGCACATCCAACAGCACATACAGATAATGATTTAACAGTTTTTGACCAAAAAACAAATACATTATGGATGTCTGATTTATTATTTATTGAGCATTTACCTGTAATTGATGGGAGTTTAAAAGGTTGGCTATCCGAGTTGAATCGTATGGAAAAACACCATTATCAATATGTTGTTCCAGGCCATGGCCCTGTTGTTACCGATTGGCCAAAAAGCTTACAGCCAGAAAAACATTATCTAAACACTTTATTGGTAGAGATAAGAAAAATGCTTGCTCAGGGACGATTTATTGAAGAAGCAATTGAAACAGTTGGTTATTCTGAAAAAGATAAATGGAAATTATTTGATCAGTTTCATAAACGAAATGTAACCACCGCTTTTGCCGAATTAGAATGGGAATAAGCCAACAGCTTAACAATTAATGAGGTAGGAGAGGCCTATTGGCCACGACCGAAACAATCCAATACTATAAACTTATCGCACGGATAAAATTAATGAATAACAAAATTAAATTAAGTCTTATATTAATGTTACTTGTCCCCTTAGTATCATTTGCCGCAAAAGATGAATCAAAATGGAATAACAGCCTTAAAAATCAGTATTTTTCGGGGGTATCTATTCAAGAGTCTAATGATGTTATTGAGATTGATGCACCTTATAGAGCAGAAGATCCTGCACTAGTCCCGATAAAAATCATCAGTAAAATAAAACAAACTCAACAAAACTATATTAAAAAAATAACTGTATTTGTTGATCAAAATCCCTTTCCATTGGTCGGTGAGTTTGGACTTACGCCAGAAACAGGTAAAGCCAATCTAGCAATGCGAGTAAGAGTAAACAGTTATAGTTATATTAGGGCTGTTGCAGAGATGAGTGATGGAAAGTTTTATATGAGCAAAAAGTTTGTTAAAGCTAGTGGAGGCTGTTCTGCACCGATAGGGGCAGATTTAGATGCGGCAATGAAACGACTAGGGAAGGTTAAGTTTAAAGTAGGGAAAGATATGCAGCTGGGGGAGCCAGTAGCGACTCAGTTATTAATCAGTCACCCTAATATTACTGGAATGCAAATGGATCAGGTAACGCGGTTTATTAAAAAGTCTCACTTTGTAAACCAATTAAAGGTTACTTTTAATGATAAAGTTGTTTTAACTGCAAAAATTGATATTGCCATAAGTGCAGACCCAAACTTTAGATTTTATTTTATTCCTAATAAACGAGGAACTCTAAAAGCTGAGTTTACTGATATGTCATGTGAATCGCCTATTAGCCGTGCTGTTTGTGTTAAGGGGAAAGAGTATTCCTCTGAGTACCAAGTAAGCCCATGAATTAGCAACTGAGCATAAAAAGTTTTTAATTTTAATAATTTTTTTTGCTTTGTGTTAATATTCTGTTCATGCGTACACTTTAAAATATGCATGGTAACAATAATTCATATAACGAGGAAATTTAATGTCTTTAAAAAAACTATCTTTAGCTTTATTTGTAAGTGTTGCAATGCTAGGTGCTGCTCCAACAACAATGGCTAAACCAGCTGGTAAAATTGAAAATGCTACTGGTGAAGCGACTGTTGTTGCTATTGCTGAAACAATTGCATTATCTGAAGAAGCTTTACAAGCTATTAAAGACGGTAGCTTAGAAAAGAAAGAAATGATGGCACTTTTCAAAACAGTAAAACAAAGAGCTAAAACAATTGAAAGTACAACAACTTACATGCTTCGTGAAAAAGCATTAGGTCGTTTAGGAAAAGCTCGTTTAGCTTACAAAAAAGGTAAAGAGCAATCAGAAGTTATAGCTAAAATGGAAAAATCTGTAGAAGTTTTCAAACAAATGAAAGTTAGATTTGAAGAGTTCAACTAGTAGTTAGCTTGAAAAATTGAGTTATTTGACTCGATTTTGTTGAAAAGGGCCTATATCTGCAAAGATATAGGCCCTTTTTTTGCTTAAAATTACATCACAAAGCACTGTGATTCAGCATACTGATCCGCTTCTTTTAACAGTGTTCTTAAATCTTTAGAATGTTCAGGGTCACGAAAAACAGCACCATTTTCACCTGGCGTTTTCTTTAAATAAGAAAAAGTTCTAGCGCCCTCATATTCTTCAAAAGTTAGTTTCTCAGCAATTTTATCAATCTTACAGCCACAAGCATATTGATTGATATAAGCTTTACTACCTTCTAAGCCACCATGTTTAGCAATACAATTAAAAACATATTCAACACGATCACGGGTTGGGTAATCATTTTTTTGTACTGTTTCGATTGAATTATTAGCTGTTGTTGCACAGCCTGTTATAAAAGCAGATAAACTGATAGATAAAATTAGTTTTTTATTCATTTTGATTTGATTCATATAAAAAGTGAAAAGAGTTTGTATTTTCTATAGCGCATTAGTAGTTATATATTTTAACGGAATATATAGCCGAATTCTGCTATATATGAAAGGCTAATAATTGAATAGTTCAATAATAGCGTTAATTGTGAAGTTTGGTAGCTCTTAAAAGCCCTCTCCAGCAGGAGAGGGCTTTTAAGAGCGGCTTTAAGCCTGCTTTTGCTCTAAAGAATGCAGGTTAAAACCAGTGCCCCGTAGGGCTGTTACTTATGTACCATTACTCGCACAGTGCAGCATTTAGCCGTTCTAAAATTCAGCATCAACTTGAAAGGACATTATCTCTTTAGTAACAGGGTGATAAAATTCTATAAATTCAGCATGTAAGTGTAATCTATTAGACTTATCTCCATATAGATCATCACCCACTATAGGTGTATTCAACCCTTTTAAATGAGCAGCATGTATCCGTAGTTGATGGGTACGTCCAGTGATTGGATAAAAATATACTTTAGTACGCTTGTTTTTCCGTTCGATTACTTCCCATTTAGTTTTAGCTGCCTTGCCATGTTCATAGCAGACTAGTTGACGAGGTCTATCATTTAAATCAACTCTAAGAGGTAGTTCAATAATGCCACTATTATCAACAAGCAAACCATCTAATAGCGCAATATAACGTTTTTTTATCGATCGATTAATAAACTGTCGTTGTAATTTTTTATGTGTCTCGTTGGACAAAGCGATCAATATTAAACCTGAAGTAGACATATCTAATCGATGTACGGTTAAAGGGCCTGTTGCTTTAGGATAAAGCTGTTTAATCCGATAATAGACTGAATCCTCAATACTCTTTCCTGGTACAGACAAAAGTCCTGAGGGTTTATTAATAACGAGCATGGCATCATCTTCGTAAATAATATCAATCACTTTCCCTTTTGCTGGATTGGTCAATAAAGGATTTTTATCCATTTTAATGCCCTCAAGCATATGAGATAGAATAGGTTGGCATTTACCCTGACAGGCACCATAGAATTTTAAGTGTTGTTTTATTTCAGATTTTGGGGACTCTCCCCACCAAAACTCAGCCATTGCTAAAGGTTTTAGATTGTTTTTAAAGGCATATTGTAAGAGTTTTGGAGCCGCACATTCGCCTGAACCTGCTGGTGGGGTTAGTTGTGGAGTTTGTTGGAAAATAGTATTCAAATTTTTAACATTACCTTTACTATTTAGAAACTGGTATTGATCAAAAAGCTTTTGTTGTAAATTGGCAGATAATTTCTTTCGCTGATCTTTTAAATTTGAAAGAGGGGTGGTGAGTTGCTTTAGTTGATACTCTGCTTTTTGGATTTTTTCATTCCAATATATATTTAAGTCTCTTAGTTGAAGTTTTTGTTTAACACTTTCTTTACTTAATTGTTCTTTAAGTTGTAAAAAATCTTCATGCTTAAGAGAGCTTTCAGCTGAGACTCTTTGTGATTTTCTAATTTTTCGATCTTCAATCATCTTTTCTCTATGTGCAGAGATTTGTAAACTTGATGACTGTATTTCAGCTTGTAGAAAAGATTCAAACTCTAAAATCTGTGGGTTTTGTTCTAGTTTTATGATTTGTTCAGTTATGCCATTTATTTCGGCTTGCCCCTTTAAAAAGAAACCATCTTTTTTTAACATATCAAAAACGGGTGGTACAAAGTTGGGTAGGTGATTTGTATCAGCTAATTTTCCTGAAAAAGCAGCTAAATAGCCAATCTCATTATTTTTATTTTGAATCAATAAAACCCCAAACATTTTCCCAATAGCCTGGTCTTTATTACCTGAAATACCAAAATTATGTATCCATTGTGTTTGAGTCTTAAGGTGATTTTGTAATTCTTTTGCTGCTAATAAACATAAAGGGTGAGGCTGGTAATAGAAAGGAAAGGTGAATCGCTCTGGCAAGGTATAAGAGTCTATAGCTTGTGTAAAAGGGATGAAATGATTATCTTGCAAAAGCATAGTTGGGTTAGATAAGAATATTTTAAAATAAAATGTACATGATGTTTTTACAGCATATATCGTATCCATGATGTTTATAGAAAACAAATGTATTCACAAATGATAAACTACTTTATAAAAATAACCCAATATTTGGGGTGCAGGCTTTAGAGACTGTGAAAGTATTCCGTTTTTGACCTCCCCCTTTGGAAAAGGGAGATAGGGGGGATTTTATAAAAATACAACACATTGATATTAAACATCTTATTTGTATAATAAAATCTCCCCCAACCCCTCTTTTCCAAAGAGGGGAACTAAAAGCTAATACTTTCACAGTCTCTTTAGCCTGCTCTTATACTAAAAAATGCAGGTTAAAACCTGCGCTCTAAAAAGTAGTTACTAATTTACCCCACCAGCTGATAAAAGTTAGAGTAATATCTTGGTTGAATGGTGTGGATATATCACCAGAGACACACTGTACGAAAAATAAATTATTATGAATTACAAAACAATAGAATCCTTCGTAGGTAATACACCATTAGTTAGATTGCAACGATTAGCAGGTGAAACTAGCAATACAATTTTAGTTAAACTAGAAGGTAATAACCCGGCAGGCTCAGTAAAAGATCGTCCAGCTTTAAGTATGATAAAACATGCAGAATTAAGGGGGGAGATTAAGCCAGGTGACAGTTTAATTGAAGCAACTAGTGGTAATACAGGTATTGCATTAGCAATGGCATCAGCTATTAAAGGTTATAAAATGACCTTGATTATGCCTGATAATATGAGTTCAGAACGCATAGCATCGATGAAAGCCTATGGCGCAGAAATTATATTAACGCCAGCAAAAGAAAGCATGGAAGGTGCAATCGACTTAGCCCGAAAAATGCAAGATGAAGGAAAAGGGCGGATTTTAGATCAGTTTTCAAATCCTGATAACCCAAGAGCTCATTATGAAGGAACAGGGCCAGAGATATGGAATGATACTGACGGTAAAATCACCCACTTTGTGAGTGCCATGGGGACAACAGGCACAATTATGGGCACATCACGTTTTTTAAAGGAACAAAACCCAGAAATACAAATTGTAGGTGTGCAACCAGAAGGACAGTCAAAAATACCTGGTATAAGACGTTGGCCTGAAGAATACTTACCAAAAATCTATAATCCTGAAACAATAGACAAAATTATGGATGTAGATCAAATCTCGGCTGAGAAAACAACACGAGAATTAGCAGCAAAGGAAGGTATCTTTTCTGGTATTTCTTCGGGCGGGGCAGTTTCAGCCGCATTAGAATTATCTAAAACAGTAGAAAATGCAGTGATTGTTGCTATTATTTGTGACAGAGGTGACCGCTATCTTTCAACAGGTGTTTTTCCTAGTTAATAAAAAACATGGCTATTAATAAACTACAGGCTAAAGAGTCATATGCCATCAATTTTTAACATTATTTGAAATGCAGTCGGTAAATGTAGGAGGGGCCTATTGGCCGCGATTGCTCCTGATCTTGTTCTGGTCGCCCTTCCTACAGATAAGAACACAACTCAGCTATTGTAGGGCGGACTTTAGTCCGCCATAAAGGTAGACATGTTAAATAATAGCGGACTGAAGTCTGCTCTACAATATTTATAGCTCCCCTCTTTAGAAAAGAGGGGGTGGGGGAGATTTTATTATAAAAACAATGCTTTTAATCTCAATTATTTATTATTTTTTAAAATCCCCCTCATTCCCCCTTTTCCAAAGGGGGAAGTCAAAAGCGACCCAGATTATCAAAATAGTTGTTTTATTTTTATTATTTTTTAATCAAGCCAATGCTATAGAAAGTATAAACATTGAAGTTAAAAATATTAAAGCCAAGGACTGGCAATTAAATGAAATAAGCTTGTCTTTATTTGATATACAAGAAAAATCTCAAAAACTTAGCTCATCAATAAAACAAATAATCCTTCCTCCACCATTATCTAATTTAAAACTATTAGATATTCAATGTAGTCACTTTATTTGGCAACAAAATTTAATTGTCTGTCAAACAGCTAAAGCTAAACTTAACTTTAAAACATTTCATTCACAAACTTTTGATTTTTCTTTTTCTATAACGGATCAGAAAAGTAAATTTAGAATTGATAACTTTAATTTGGAAAGAGGAAAACTTTCTCTTATTGCAGAAGAAAGCAAAGGGCATTGGACAGTATTAATTAAGGCTCAAAACTTATCATTAAAAACTCTAAATACTTTTTTACCTAAACAACAGCAAGCCTTTGATGAAATAAGCCAAGGTAAAATTAATGCAGATATTAAAGTTAACGGCGATAAAAATGGTCCTGTTGATTTTTTGATTAAATCATTATTTACAGACCTTACTTTACAGGCTAATCAAGGAAAAATAGCAACAGAAAACGTTGATTTAGAATGGGCGTTGAAGGCTAAGTTAAAGAAAGGAGAGTGGCAATGGAAACATGCTACTCATATAAACAAAGGTGAGCTTTATGTAGAGCCTGTTTATTTGGAAATAAAAGATAAGGCACTAAGCTTAAGAGCTAATGGAAAAACCGTTGGTAACAGTCAATTATTAGTACAACACTTTAATATCACGCATTCTGATATTGTCTCGATAAAGGCTGATGGTTTGGTTAAATATCAGCCTAACTTTAGTATTAAAAAAGCTCATATAGTAAGTGAAATAATAAATTTAGATCAGTTTTCTAATCTGTATATTGCTCCTTTTATTGAGGCGACAGCCATTGATGGTTTTAAATTATTTGGGAAATTAAATATAGAATCCCAGATAGTTAAATCAAAAATAACAGATGCATCTTTTGATATTAAGTCCCTTAAAATTCTAGATAATAAAAAACGATTTGAAATACAAAATGCTCAAGGCATTATAAATTGGTCACATGACTCTTTATTTAAAACAACTTCAGAGATCAGTTGGGACCAATTAAAGATTAGAGCCATACCCATTGAAGCCAGCCATTTAAAGTTTTTATTCAAAAATAAACAACTAACTTTATTACAGAAAAGTACACTTCCATTATTAGGTGGCAGTATCTACATCAATAAATTTAATTGGCAAAATACAGCAGGGGATGAGCCTCATATTTATTTTCAAGGTGGTGTCGACCAAATATCTTTAGAAAAATTATCTTATGCATTAGATTGGGCATCTCTTTCGGGAAATATCAGCGGCCATATTCCAGCTGTTAACTATAAAAATAAAACCTTAACCCTAAAAGGGGAGCTACAAGCACAACTATTTGATGGCACGATAAAAATTAATAACTTGTCCTCCTCAGGTTTATTTACAGATTTTTCCAAGTTTTCCATGGATATGTTGATCGAAAATTTAGATTTACAGGCTATTACGCAAAAATTTAAAATGGGAGGAATGGAAGGGCGAGTATCCGGTTTTGTGAATCAACTTTATTTAGAAAACTGGGAACCTATTACTTTTTACGCCTGGATAGGAACCCCAGAAAATGATAATTCAAGACATAGAATTAGCCAAAAAGCAGTAGAAAATATAGCTAGCATTGGAGGAGGAGGGGCAGCTGATATTATTTCAAAAGGTTTTTTACGCTTTTTTGATACCTTTAGTTATGACCGATTAGGCTTTGGTTGTTATTTACATCAAGGTGTTTGTCAATTGATGGGAGTAGAGGCGGCAGAGCAGGGCTATTATCTTGTTAAAGGTGGTGGGCTGCCTAGGATTGATATTAAAGGTTATAACACTCAAATGGATTGGCACATTTTAATGCAAAGATTATCTAGAATATCTGCAACAGATGATGCCATTATGGACTAAGGCAACTCGTACTAAACAACGACCCGCTAAAAGACGGGTCGGTTAGAGAGCTTGGTGACTGAAAGCCAGCGCCCCAATAATGAACCTCGGTTTCTCGAGGAACCTCTTTCTTAACTTACATCTGATTTTCTGTCATTTTCACAATGGAAACACCTAAACATTATTATAATATTTGAGATAAACCTGTTCGCCTGAAAGGCGAAGGTTTTAACCATTATGAATGGAAAATAAATAATCCATCCATCTTGAACTCGATGTTCCAGTTTTTAATTATTGCTTTTGTGAAACACTAGTTCCCACGCGCTGCGTCACTGCCATTAAGTTAAGGAAAAACTCTTAAAAATCAAGGATAATAGCCGTATTTTATGGTAGTGATGTCTAGAAAGAGCAAAGCAATAAATGAAAGCAGGAAGCAAATTACAAGTACATCGCTAATAGAAAATCACCGAAGTTCAGATAAATTCTTTACTCGAAAACGTAGTTTGCCATTTTCAACACTGATGGCATTAATCATAAGGAAAAGTGTGAAATCATTGCAAAATGTAGTCAACGAAGCAATGAGTTGGTTAGATTTACCACCTGTAACGGCTAGTGCCTATTCTCAAGCACGTTACAAGCTTAAGTACAGTGCTTTTATTGAATTAAACCGAACAGCGATAGTTGAAACGGTATATGGCGATGAGGATTACCATAAATTTTGGGGCTTTCGAGTTTTAGCCGTCGATGGATCTAAGGTTGTTTTACCCAATACTGACAATGTAAGAGATGAATTTGGCACCA
>Ga0209825_1000453_pt1 | contig 30636 bp, 22 predicted proteins | sample EN8Hudsemesocosm_FD_184631 | JGI IMG/M metagenome (GOLD analysis project Ga0209825, IMG submission 184631) | Methane-oxidizing microbial communities from mesocosms in the Hudson Canyon - EN8B Hudson Canyon (SPAdes) (version 2) | ecosystem: Environmental > Aquatic > Marine > Cold seeps | place...
ATTCGAACTGACGACCTTCGGGTTATGAGCCCGACGAGCTACCAGACTGCTCCACCCCGCATCAAAACTGGTATTGGTTAAGGTTTGTCGCCTCAATCAAGTGGTGCGCATAGTACTGACCAAAGTCGTTACCGTCAAGGATATTTCGCTTTTATTACTAATAAATCGATTATTGTTTATTTTAATGTCTGTATGGCCAATAAGTAACCAAATAATACTGTTTTGTCATGGAATTAGTGTTTAATGATGCGTGATGATTGGTAAAATTCATCTACACTGCAAATATAAGTAAATGTGTTTTTAAGCTATTTCTAATAAAGATGGCGTGTTGTATGGAACTGGAGAAAGTTTGAATGCCCTCTGTTGATGAATTGATTGCAACAGCTCGAAAAAATGAAGTTATTGCGCGCAATCTATTTGATATTGAAGTTGCGATTATGAATATTACTCGCTGCTCTGATTTTTTTTTAAGCTTAGTGGCTTTAGTGAAAGATAAATTTGCAATTGACTATGCTTGGATAGTATTAACTGAGTCGCCATCCAATGAGCATTTGATTGAAACCTTACAAGAGGTTGATGAAGAGCAAGACATTTTGCTAACGGTATCTATGGTTGATTTCTTACGAGCAACTCAAAGTATTCATGAACCAATTTTAGTGAATACTGAATTAACGCGTTATCGAGGTATTCTCCCTGCAGAGCTAAGGAAAAAGTTAGGCTCTATCGCTATTTTACCGATTGTGGTCGATAGTAAAGTTGTAGGGGCTTTGGTGCTAGGTGATGAAGCCGTCGGGCGATATAACCCTAGAAAAGATAGCTTCTTCTTAAAGCAGCTATCAGTAAAAGTTTCGTTTTCTTTGGCTGGTGTTTGGGCGCGAGAGCGAATTAGCTTTTTAGCCACTCGAGATCCTTTAACCTTATTGCGTAATCGCAGAGAGCTGGAAGAGAGTCTCGAGCAGGAGTTAAGTCGCCATATGCGTCAGCGCGAAAATATGGCGGTGATGTTTATTGACTGTGATGACTTTAAAATAGTGAACGATACCTATGGCCATGACTGTGGTGATAGTTACCTCAAACATGTTGCTTTCCATCTGAATGAACTTACGCGTAAGAGTGACTTGGCTTTTCGTTTTGCAGGAGACGAGTTCGTAGTGATTTTACCGAATCAGCAACAAGAGGGGGCCGATATCATTGCGAGCCGAATTCGAGAGCACCTGCTTAACACTCCATTAAAAGTGGATGATAAAACGATCCCTGTTGTTATAAGTTATGGCGTGATTTCAACGGAAAACATGCAAAAAGTAAATTCTAAAATTATGCTTAAAATAGCAGATGAGCGCTTATATGAAATGAAGCGTGAGAAACCTAACAGAAAGGCTTAGTGGGTCGATTCACTATTAACGATAATACTGAATGCTTCTTTTTCAATAATGACTTCAGCTTGACCAGAAAAAGTAATCGGATCACCGTCAACTTGAACAAATAAAGACGGTTGACCTGAAATAGAAACATGCTCTGCTTGGAAATAAGACATTATTGGTGCAGATAACTTTCTTTTTTGTGCTGCGGCCAGAAAGGTTTTTATTATCGTCAAAATGTTATTCTTTTTACTGATGGCAATATCCAGTAACCCATCATCATATTTTGCTTCAGGCGTTAGCGACCAACCTTTGGCATAGGTCTGCATATTTGAAATGACGCAATGAGATGACGACAGGATGGAGTTCGTTATATCTTCGTTGGCCGGTGGTAGGCTTGTGGTGCCAAGCGTGGCGATTGTTGCTGTAAAGTTATCTTTACCGGTCCCTTTTAAAGCTAAAAAACCTGCGATAATATAGACTAAATCTCCCCATAATCGATACAGCGCTTTGAGGCCTCCATTTCGTAGTTGATCAACAAACTGCACAACCTTTGCGCCATATCCAATTTCGAGCATCGCTAGAAAAACCATGTCGTTTTGATTCTCTTGTTTCAGAATACAAATATCAACTTTGTTTGTTTTATCTGATGTCAGTAACTTTATAGCAGCTTTTGGGGCGAGGGGGATGGACAATTCTCGGGCAACGACATTAGCATTTCCCATGGGAATAAAACCAATATTAACGTCTAAATTCGCTAACCATAACCCTGAAACTAATTCCCTTAGCGTTCCATCACCTCCAACGAGTACGATTAGTTGAACCTTTGCCGCCCATTCTTTCGCTAGGACGGTTTCAATGTGCCCTGCATAATGAGTTGCGATCACAGCGCAAACTTCCCAATTATTTTTCTCTAAATGTTTTTTAGCTTTTCTTGCTGTATAGGATGCTTTGCCCCTTCCGGCGAAAGGGTTGAATATAATGACTGCTTTGGATAGCGCGTTTATTGAATTCACCTTACTTACCTTTTATTTTTGTTATTTTAATTATGTGGTTTTAATGTGACAAAATTAGCGATATGAAAAATAGCATCGCAGAGAAATTTTAGTTGGGCATCAGTGATGATATAGGGTGGCATCACATAAACTAGTTTACCAAAGGGGCGTATCCAGACACCTTGTTCCACCAATAAAGGTTGAATAATACGCATATCAACGGCTTCATGTAGTTCAACGACACCTATGGCGCCTAACACTCTCACTTCCTTCACGCTTTCGAGATCTGCGCAGGTATTGAGGCCTAATTTTAACCGTTGTTCAATGTTTTGAATGCGAGCTTGCCAAGGAGACTCAAGTAATAAATTTGTACTCGCAAGTGCCGCAGTGCAGGCAAGAGGATTGGCCATGAAAGTGGGGCCATGCATAAATATGCCTGGTTCACCCTTGCTGATGGTTTCACTAATCTCTCGGGTTGTGAGTGTGGCGGCTAGTGTCATATAACCACCTGTTAACGCTTTTCCTACGCACATGATGTCAGGTGTAATAGTGGTGTGTTCACACGCAAACAGTTTTCCGGTTCTGCCAAATCCGGTCGCTATTTCATCAAAAATGAGTAACACCCCAAACTCATCTGCGAGTAAGCGTGCTTGCTCAAGATAGTCGGCTGCATAAAAACGCATGCCTCCTGCGCCTTGCACAATGGGTTCGATAATCATGGCTGCAATGTTTTGGTGATGCTGCTCAAGGGTAGACCTTAGTGCTGCTAGGTCAGAATTGTCGCATTGTTCACCAAAAGGTGTGAGTGGTGCGGGAATAAAATATTGCTCGGCTAGCGTTTCAGAAAACAAAGAATGCATGCCCGTGACTGGGTCGCAGACTGACATCGCTCCAAAAGTGTCGCCATGGTAACCATTTCGGGCAGAGACAAAACGTTGTTTACTAGGTTGATGTTTGCTAGCCCAATATTGAATCGCCATTTTCATGGCTACTTCGACAGAAACTGAGCCAGAGTCAGAGAAAAATACTGTTTCTAGGCCTTCTGGGGTTATTTCAACTAATTTAGCCGCCAGTTCAATCGCAGGGTCATGCGTTAAACCACCAAACATGACGTGAGCCATTTTTCCTAGCTGGTTTTCTAGTGCTGCATTAATCTGGGGTTGGTTATAACCATGAATCGCGCTCCACCAAGAGGCGGTGCCATCGACTAATTCACTACCATCTTTTAGCTTCAATACGCAGCCATTTGCTGACTCAACGTGAAAAATTGAATGGCCAGAGCCAATCGCGCTATAAGGGTGCCAGATGTGTTGTTGGTCAATCTCTAAGGCCGACAGTGTACGAGTAAAGGTTAAGGTCATAGAAGGCTCTTAGTTTGTAAAATCTGTTTGAAAAGGCGCTAAACGGTCTAACAGTTGGCGTAAATTATCTTCTAAGGGGCACTCTATATGCAAACGTTCATTGGTAATAGGGTGGGTTAGTGTCATTGTTTGTGCCGCAAGTAAAAGACGATGGCTATTCATGTGAGTTTTGAATAACTTGTTATGTTCACCTCGTCCATGTTTTACATCGCCTACAATAGGGTGGCTGATGTGTTTTAAATGCCTTCTTATTTGATGTTTTCTTCCTGTTTTAGGAAATAGTTTAACGAGGGAGTAGCGGCAGCTTTCAAAATGTCCGTCAGAGTAAGGCAATATATATTGCTTGAGCGTTTGATAGTGAGTAATCGACTCTTTGGCTTCTTTTTGTTCAACATTTTTTTCAAGATGCTTAAATACTGCAATTTCATTGAGGGGGTAATCAATAATTCCTTCGGGTGGAGCAAAGCCACGTACAATGGCTAAGTACTCTTTTGAAATTAATTGCTGTTCAAATTGTTGGCTAACATGTCGTGCAGAGTCTTTATCTAAGGTAAAAAGAAGTAAGCCTGATGTTGGCTTATCTAAGCGGTGAACCGGATATACCCATTGACCAATCTGATTACGTAGAATTTTCATTGCATAGCGTGTTTCATGTCGGTCAATCGGGCTTTTATGTACTAACAGGCCTGCTGGTTTTTGAATAGCGACTAAATATTCGTCTTGGTAAACAATATCAAGAAACTCTTGTTTAGGCTCATTTGGCACAATAAGTACTTGATCAGTTTGTTCTGGCTGTTGGGTCATTATTTCTCAAATTTATCTTAAATAGAAATGCGATGGATTGGATTATCCTATTAGCCGAACTCTGTTTTTCGATCTATTTTTATAAAAAACTGGTGTCGCAGCTTTTAAAAACATAAAGTCGTTGGCTTTAAAAATATGTGGCCATTTTCTTTAGTATGTGTGTTTTTCGTACAATGGTCTAGAAAGCGATAATATCATTGGATCAAAAGAATGAGTAGGAGTGGGGGAATGAATAAGGTGAGCAAGGCTTGTGTATACCTAAGTAGCTTGGCAAGTATATTATTGCTTGTGGCGTGTAGTGAGGAGTCTTCGGCGCCTGCAGCACCCATGACCATGCCAGCTCCCGCAGTGAGCGTCGCTCAAGTTATTCAAAAAGAGATTAGTGAATGGGATGAGTTTACAGGTCGATTAGAGGCTGTAAAAAATGTGGAGTTGAGGCCTCGAGTATCAGGCTATATTGAATCGGTCGACTTTAAAGAAGGCGCCTTAGTAAAAAAAGGGCAGCTACTGTTTAAGATCGATGCCAAGCCATTTCGTTCTGAGGTTAGTCGACTTAAAGCGGAGCTTATGAGTGCTCAAGCACAAATTGATTTAGCAAAACGAGATTTAGACCGCGCCTCAAGCTTGAAACAAACCAATGCTATCTCACAGGAGCTGTTAGATAATCGAAACACGCAATTAACAAAGGCGGGGGCGGATGCCGATAGCGTAAAAGCAGCTTTGCGTAATGCGAAGCTGAATTTAAGTTATACCAAGGTAAAGGCCCCAATTTCAGGTCGAGTATCTAAGGCAAATATTACAGAAGGAAACTATGTTTCCCAAGGCGAAAGTATACTTACAACATTGGTTTCTACGCATAAAATGTATGCTTATTTTGATGTAGATGAACATACATATATACGTGTTTCAGCGCTTTCAAAGGCGAAAGGGCGAAAGATTAATGATAAACCGGTATTAATGAGCCTTGCTGGAGGGGATAGCTATGTTCACTCGGGAAAAATCGATTTCGTCGATAACCAAATTAATACCACAAGCGGTACAATCCGGCTAAGAGCTGTTTTTGAAAATAAAGAAGGGTCATTCACTCCGGGTATGTTTGTTCGTTTAAAAATGCAGGTGAGTGCGCCTTACACCAGTATTTTGGTTGATGAAAAAGCAATTGGTACAGACCTTAACCATAAATTTGTATTAGTGGTTGATGCAGAGAATAAAGCGGAATATCGAGCGATTGAGCTTGGGAAGCGAATGAGTGGCTTGCGTGCGATTAAATCAGGTTTATCAAAAGAAGATGTGATTATTGTGAAAGGTTTACAGCGAGCGAGGCCCGGTGCTGCTGTCATGCCGGAAACGATTGAAATGGCCTCTAAGTCGGCTTTAGAGAAAATTGATTCACTTCCTTCACAAGGGTGAAATAGGACTATTTTATGAATATTTCACAGTTTTTTATTCATCGCCCGATCTTCGCGGGCGTGCTTTCAATGATTATCTTTCTGGCTGGTGCGATTGCTGTTTTTGAGTTGCCCATTACTGAGTATCCAGAAGTCGTACCCCCAACGGTTGTGGTGAGTGCTGTTTATCCCGGCGCTAACCCTGAAGTAATTGCTGATACGGTTGCAGCACCCTTGGAGCAAGCTATTAACGGCGTTGAAAATATGCTGTATCTATCATCTCAGTCAACCGCTGATGGTCGATTGGGCATTACGGTTACTTTCGCATTGGGAACCAATATTAATGATGCGCAGGTAGAAGTGCAGAATCGTGTGAGTCGTGCCTTGCCACGTTTACCTGAAGAAGTGCAGCGGCAAGGGGTGACAACCGAAAAATCATCGCCTGATTTAACGATGGTCGTACACTTACTGTCTCCTGATGAACGGTATGACATGCTCTACCTTTCAAACTTTGCGACCTTAAATGTGAAAGATGAACTCGCTAGAATCGAAGGTGTGGGTAGCGTTAGTGTGTTTGGTGCCGGTGACTTTGCTGTCCGCGTTTGGCTAAACCCTGAAAAAATAGCAGCCTTAAATTTATCAACTCAAGAAGTTATTGGTGCCATTCGAGAACAGAATAGGCAAGCCGCCGCCGGTTCGATTGGTGCGCCACCTAATGCCAGTGAAAACCCTTTTCAGCTACTTATTAATGTAAAAGGGCGTTTGGAGTCAATTGAAGAATTTGAAGATATTGTGGTTCGTGTCGGAACTAACGGTGCCATTACTAAACTGAAAGATGTCGCGAGAATTGAGTTAGGGTCGAATTCCTATGCATTGCGCTCGTTACTTAATAACCAGCCTGCGGCAGCGATTCCCGTTTTTCAGCGCTCAGGTTCGAATGCAATCGCACTTTCGGACGCCGTGCGCGCTAAGATGAAAGAGTTGAAAGCAGATTTTCCAGATGGCGTCGAATATGAAATTGTTTATGATCCGACGGTCTTCGTAAGAGATTCGATTAAGTCAGTTTTGTTTACCTTGTTAGAAGCCATTATGTTAGTGGTGATTGTTGTGGTCGTGTTTTTGCAAACATGGCGAGCATCGATTATTCCACTTGTAGCTGTGCCGGTATCATTGGTTGGTACCTTTGCCATAATGCATTTGTTTGGCTTTTCACTGAATGCGCTTTCTTTATTTGGGTTAGTGTTAGCCATCGGAATTGTGGTTGATGATGCCATTGTTGTAGTCGAAAATGTTGAACGTCATATTGCTTTAGGAAAGTCTTCTATCGAAGCCACAGAGCAGGCAATGAAAGAAGTGACCGGGCCGATTATTGCCACGTCATTAGTCTTGAGTGCGGTGTTTATTCCAACGGCATTTATTTCTGGTTTAACAGGGCAGTTTTATAAACAATTTGCCTTAACGATTGCGATTTCTACGATTATATCAACGTTTAATTCTCTTACTTTAAGCCCTGCTTTAGCTGCAGCGTTGCTGAAACCACATAATAGTAAAAAAGATTTATTGAGCCGAATAATGGATGGTCTTTTCGGTAGAGTGATTTTTAAACCGTTTAACTATTTCTTTAGTGGTTTAACAAAGTTTTATACCGGCTCTTTAAAGCGTGTCGTAAGAGGTTCTGCGATTGTTTTAGTTCTTTATGCCGGATTGATGGCGTTAACATACGAACAATTTCAAAGTACACCGACTGGTTTTGTACCGCCTCAAGATAAGATGTACTTGATTGCTTTTGCTCAATTACCTGATGCGGCGAATCTTGATCGAACTGAAAAAGTGATTCGTGAAATGTCAGCACTTGCGCTTGAGCATCCAGGTGTTGAGTCTTCTGTAGCTTTTCCTGGTCTATCAATTAATGGGTTTACTAACAGCTCTAACTCGGGTGTGGTATTTGTAACCTTGAAGCCTTTTTCTGAACGGCAAGGGGAGGGCGCTTCGGCTAAAGCGATCTCTGAGCAGTTGAATCAGAAATTTGGTGTGATTCAAGATGCTTTTGTATTAGTCGTTCCGCCTCCGCCGGTGTTGGGTCTAGGGACAACAGGTGGCTTTAAGTTGCAAGTAGAAGACCGTGCAAATCATGGCTATGAAGCCCTGTATGCTGAAACGCAGAAAATTGTAAATAAGGCTTGGGGCACACCAGGGCTGACGAATATTTATTCAAGTTTCCAAGTAAATGTCCCACAGCTTCATGTGGAGGTTGATCGAGAAAAAGCGAAAGTACATGGCGTACCCATTAATGAGATTTTTGAAACGTTACAGGTTTATATGGGTTCAGTTTACGTTAATGACCTGAACTTGTTTGGTCGAACCTATCAAGTGAATGTGCAAGCCGATCAGCAGTTCAGGGTAGATGAAACTCAAATTTCAAAATTGAAAGTGCGAAACCAAAGCGGTGACATGGTGCCTTTAGGTGCTTTTATTACAGTGAGCCACTCAGCGGGGCCCGATAGAGTGATGCATTATAATGGCTTTCCTGCCGCTGATATTAATGCGTCGCCAGCGGGCGTAAGTTCTGGTCAAGCACAAGCTGCACTGACTAAGTTGCTAGATGAAAATTTGCCTGAAGGTATGGAATATGAGTGGACAGATTTAACCTATCAGCAAATACTGGCTGGAAATACTGCTTTATATATTTTTCCGCTAGTAGTTCTATTGGTATTCTTGGTTTTAGCTGCTCAGTATGAAAGCTGGAGTTTACCGATGGCGATCATCTTAATTGTACCGATGACCTTGCTGTCGGCAATATCAGGGGTTATATGGGATGGTGGTGATAATAATATCTTCACGCAAATAGGCCTGATTGTGCTGGTGGGCTTAGCCACAAAGAATGCAATCTTGATAGTTGAGTTTGCAAAAGAGAAAGAAGATCAGGGCTTATCGGTCAAAGATGCTGTTTTTGAAGCAAGTCGTTTACGGCTAAGGCCGATACTAATGACTTCATTGGCCTTTATTATGGGGGTGGTGCCTTTGGTGTTTTCTTCTGGTGCGGGAGCAGAGATGCGTCATGCGATGGGAGTAGCGGTTTTTTCTGGCATGATCGGCGTAACGTTTTTTGGTTTGATGCTCACGCCTGTGTTTTATGTCTTAGTGCGTAAGTTAAGCGGTAAAAAAGTAAAGCCTTAGAAAATGTATTGTTTTAAATGATCTTACTTAAAGATTTTTTTGTGAGGTCGCTTTCGTGTAATGTTCTCTTATAGGGTGCGCAAGCACACCCTATAAATAAAACACTTAGTTGCTATTAATGCATGTTTGCACAGCTTCAGAGTTATAAAAATCTGCTAGGCGTCGCCTGATTAAACCTTCAAGTTGGCCGCTATCAATTAATGTATTTAAAACAAGTGGGGCAAACAGCTCCACTTCTTTCATTGCTCGTTCTGGCGTAATCATAAAGTCTTCAAGCAAAATTCCAAATTCAACCGTGCCATATTTTTCAAATATATAATCAACGACTGTTTCATACGCATGCTTGAAATAGTCAGATTTTCTGAAATGTCGCCAAAACTCATAACCTAATACCACAAATTCAGAGAGGTCTAGGCTATCTATTCCTTTTTGAAATTCACCTAAGGTTTTATCTTCGATCATATCCCAAAGATCCATGGCGGACGCTTTAAGTTGCTCATCTGTGACTGACTCATTCAAGAATGACTTACTCTCATCAAGTATGAATTCCAAGCTATCTGTAATGTAGCTTTTTACACTATCCTCAATGCCACTACCTAGTTTTGGTGCTGCTTTATTGAGTACATTTTTGCTCATTTTGAGTATTGATGAGACGCCAGGCACTTTTTTACTGAGGATGTTGCTCTCATATATATAACGGGTAATTGCTTGGTATACGACGCCTGAAATTAAGTCTCCGTATAATGGCAGGTCAATTATTTTATTCAGACCTTGTTTGCGTTGTTCTTCTAATTCGATGAGTTTATCAATGAAGCTTTCAAATTCGGCGCGACTGACTATCTCTTTAAGCGCTGTTTCTTTGTGTTGGGGTGATGTAAATAAGCGAGTGGCGGCTTCGCCCGCAATTTCAGCGATAGCACCTGGGACATCGTCTTCAACTACGTTGGTTCTGATGACGGTTTTTATTTGTTCTGCGGTAACAAATTGAGTGAGCTGAGTAGTTTGTAGCCATTCAAAAAGAGATAATGATTCATTACGAGCCCAGTCGATCAGTTTGTCGGGGTTAAATGCGGCCAGTTCGTGTTGTAAATGCAGCTCGAGAAGTTGGTGAGCAAGCTTTTGGCCATTTTTTTCTTGGGTCATACGTAGCTCCATTTAAGTGCCTTTGAACAAAGTGAATGACAATCTAGAGTAAAAAATAAATATAGTCAACAACTGTACTCTGAAAATGCTTATTGATATGCTTTAACGAAATACTTATTAAGTATACTATACAGGTAGAATAAGTATTATGAAAAATTATCCAGTGTACAATTGAACACTGAGTTGGTGGTGATTGTTCATCTGAAACTGAATATGGAATGAAATTCGAAAATGAAAACTATGCTGAGTCGTGAAGAAAAAAAGAGCCTAACTAGACAGTCGTTAATTGATGCCGCCTTAAGTATTGTAGGAGCTGGTAATAACTTTGCGAGCATTAGTTTACGAGAAGTAGCTAAAAATGCAGGGCTTGTACCGACTTCTTTTTATCGACATTTTACCGACATGGAAGAACTTGGCCTTAATGTTGTGGATGATTTGGGTCTGGTCTTGCGTAAAATGATGCGAGCAGCTCGTCAAGATGATGGTTATAAGAAAGGTCAGCTTCACAGTTCGATAGAGGTATATGTTGACTTTGTTTGCCAACATAGCAGTCACTTTTATTTTATGTCTCAGTGCCGCACCGGCGGTACGCCGGTTTTGAGGCAGGCCATTCGGAATGAACTAAAATATTTTGAGAATGAGTTATCGTCAGATATACGTTCAGTGTCTTTTTTGTCTGATATGTCTAGTTCAGATCGAGATATGATGTCTCAATTAATTGTTTCTACCGTATTTGAAGTAACGATAGATGTTTTAGATTTGAATGACTCAAATGCAAACCATCAGCAAGAGTTTGTAGAGTTGATGAAAAAGAAACTTCGACTGATTTGGTTGGGGGCGAGTATTTGGCGTTCTAAGTAGTGAGCGTAGAGTGAAGTGACTATCAAATAATATTAAAGGTGGTGAGGTAAATTATCACCACTTTGAGTATTGATCCTCGACAAAACCATATTGATCTTCAATTTCAAATCGCTGGCCGTCTTCCGTAATTAAGTGACCGTTAAAGCGACCAAATATTTGTTTAAAGTTGGTGGCCATTACTCCTGCATTCAAGCGCTCTTTGTGCATACCTTCAGGTTTGAATCTTAGGTCAATTTGTTGGTTTTGGCTAGAAATTCGCCAGCTGGAGTGTTCATCATCTCGGTTAAATTTAAATTGTACCTGAGGGAGGTGATGTAAGTGCTTACCTACCCAAAAACAGTTTTCAGAGAAGCCTGTTTCGTTAACCCCCCAGGACACATTTAAGCCTAATGGTGGCGTTTTGTTCTTTTCATTAGCCGGTGAACCACTACCTGAAAAGCAGGCCCAGTTCCAAAAGGTTTCTCTTCGCATATAGCCAGCTGAAAAATCATGATGGCCATAGCAGTTTGATTCCTGAAGGTTGAACTTACCTAATTCACATTCCACTTGGCCCAATACGCTTAGCGCTGCTGTCTTTTGAGCATAAACCCAGCCATTGACTGCGGTAGGAGTACAAATTGTCATAGTTTGGAAGTCGCTGCTCTCGATCATTTTGGCTTGAATTTTTAATTCAGAACCAAAATCAACCTCTAATATTTTTCGGCGCTCTCCTTGTGAGTTTAATTGGTAGCGCATCTGGATTTTACGTTTACCAGATTTAAATGTGCTTACGCCATTATCTGGGCGATTTGTGAGGTCCAAGCCAAAAGATAGTGGTTTTTTGAATTGCCATGTTTTCATTTTACCGTCAGATAAACGGTAAACATAAACAAAAACCGCACCGATATAACGAAGGTCTGCTAAAGCACAGCCAAATATCAGGTCGTCGCTTATGCCACCAAAATATTGAAAACGTTTGAAGTGGAAGTGTTTTTTCCACTTACCAGCAGGTGTATTCATTGGTGTGCGATAATCACAATTCTGGACGTTCACTTCGTTAACGGGTTGTGCGAAGTGGCCAATATGAGGTTTGCCGTGAGAATTAATAAGTGAGTAAGGTCTTAGCATGTTAATCCCAGAAATCGGCGGTGCCTTCTATAGTCTTTACCTCTTCAAGCAGGCCTTCTTTTAATAAATGTTCGTAAGACTTGACTTGGTTTCGGCCGTTATTTTTGATGTGGTATAAGGCCTTATCTGCCTTAGAGAGCACGCTAGCGAGTTGCGATTTAGGAGATAGTTCTGCATAACCAATACTAACTGTGACTTGTCCTACTTGGGGGAAGCGGCGTGCTTCAACTGCTTCGCGGCAGCGCTCTAAGGCTGTAAAAGCTTGTTCCGCATGCGCCTGCTTGACTAAAACGACGAACTCCTCACCACCGTAGCGGAAAAAAAGATCGTCTTGGCGTAGAACCGAGCGGATGGTTTGTGCAAATAATACCAGCGTTTCGTCACCAATAGCATGACCATAATTATCATTAATTAATTTGAATTTATCGATGTCTAAAATTGCAATGGCTTTGAATGAGCGGTCAGTGCCTGAGTTAGTCGTAGTCTTATCGGTATAAGATAAGTCTGTTGCTACTTGGTCAAAGGCTTGGCGGTTTAAAATGCGTGTAAGTGGGTCGTAGCCTTTTTCGTGTAAGCTTCGAAAAATATCGGTAAATATTTGCATCAATCCAATGAGTAGATCAGCACCGTTACCTTCTGGGTATGAATGTTTAACACTAATGAGGTGTGAGATTGATTTATCGTAGAGAACAACGGGGAAAATGATTGTTTGCTTTTTTAATTCATAACTTCCATTTACTTCTTGGGCACTAGTGTATGCCTTGTAAAGGTTCTTATTCTTATTTAGTAATATCGTCTCATCGGGGTTTAGGCAATCAAAGCATATTAAGCGTTGTGTTTTGCTCCCTTCTTTACGGGATGCTTGAATTTCGTAAACGGTCAGCTGTACGCCTGAGAAATTCTCAATTAACAGCTCAGTTAACTCGTTTACTAGGTCTTTTACACTAGTATGCTTTGTTAACCGTTTTAGTAGTTTAAATATGTTTTGTATTTTCATGAATATCTAGCTTTGTTTTTTATCGCAACTTTCAGGTAATCATACGAACTGGCGATTTCTTTATTATGGTTGTATATGGTTAAAAATCTAGTTTTATCTTGTTTATTAAGCAAAAAGTTATTAATAAGAAATTAATAACTTTTTCATCTCTCGTTTGGATGGCTTTTGCTTGGCAGGGGGTCTAGGCTTCATGTCTGCTTATTATATTTACAATTTTGAGAATCAGGTTAGAGAACATGTCTGTATCGGCTTCGGAATACATACTTTTAGCAAAACAAGCTATTTATGATACTAGAAAAAAATGTTATGCCTATGAGTTATTATTTCGTACCCCCATGGGATCATCGGCAGAAGATTTTGGAGGTGAAATAGCAACAAGCCAAGTATTAGTCAACTATTGTGCAAGTGTTTCTGAAGAGACTGAAGAAAGCCAATTGCCTGTTTTTATTAATGTAGATAGTCAATTTGTCCTTGAATTTGATTCGCTTCCTGTTTCTCCTGCAAACGTAGTGATCGAACTAACGGACGGCGTGGAACCCTCAAAGGAATTAATTGAATCTGTAAAGGCATGGAAGGCTCTAGGGTTTGATTTTGCGCTAGATTGTTATGATTTTCATGAGAAGTGGAATGAAATCATACCTGTTATGGATTATGTCAAAGTGGACGTATTGTTAATGCACGAAAGTGTATTAAGGGAGGCAATGTGTAAAGTCGATCGACATCAATGCAAGTGGGTTGCAAAACGTGTTGAGGATGAAAGCTCTTTCGAACTATGCAAAGAGGTCGGTTTTGATTTGGTGCAAGGTTACTTTTTAGCGAAACCTAAACCTGTAATGGGGAGTTCGATACGCCCGGGTACTGCGGTAACCATCAAATTACTTAAAGAGCTGGATAGACCGGGTATTACCATGCAACAAGTTGCAGCTTTGGTGAGTCAAGATCCAAAATTAACGGTACAAATGCTAAAGATTATTAATAGCTCACTATTTTCATTACCAAGACCTGTTGATGACCTTCAAGCCGCATTGATTTACTTGGGGCTTGATATGCTTCGACAGTGGGCGATGATGATTGCGTTTTTATCAAATGGGAATGTGCATATTGAGGCCTGCCGACTAGTTTTATTAAGGGCAAAAACCTGTGAACTATTATGTAGAGAGAGTGATAGCTTGGTTGAGTATGCATCTTCAGCATTTCTGGCAGGTTTAGTGTCAGGGGTCGATGTTTTATTAAAAGTTCCTGCGCGTGACTTTATTTCGCAGGTGAACTTGTCCGAATTAGTCAATCATGCTGTGCTGAGTGGTGATGGAGACTTAGGGCCTATATTGGGGGCAGTGTGTGACTTTGAATATACGGCAAGCCAGAAACCTCACAAAATACAGGAAATACCTGAAACAATTTTAAATAGTTATAAAGAAGCAAATCAGTGGGTGGCTGAGGTGATTAAAGCATTAAAAGGCCATTAGTAGTTTAACTGTCGAGCTTAAAGGTGAGGATTGAGCATATGTACGTTAATAAAAAATTACATTTTGCAATTGTTTACCAACAGACTTATCTCTCTTTCAGCACTATTATTAGATTATTGAATTTGAGCAAGCCGATTCAGGCCCGACTTGTTCAAATTAACCAGTTTTCATGTGTACTCTTGTTTTCCCAGCTATTAGCTGGGATTTTTTTTGCTTAAAATTTATCTTCTACCTCCAGCTATAATTCCTTTCTTCACTAAATATCTATGCTAGTGTAGCGTCCTTAATATTCTAATTACGCTTATTAACTCTCTATAGGGATGATTTTATGGCTGCGCTATTACTGATACTACATTTACTTTCGGCAGTGATTTGGGTTGGAGGAATGTTTTTCGCCTATATGTGTTTACGACCGGTTGCAGCAACATTATTAGAGCCTAATATGCGCTTACCACTTTGGTGTGGGGTATTTAAACGATTCTTTCCATGGGTATGGTTGTCAGTGATAGCGCTCGTGTTATCTGGCCATGGAATGATTGCTATGTTTGGTGGTATGGCGGGTGTGGGTAAGCATGTGCATATTATGATGGGGCTTGGTTATTTAATGATTGGCTTATATCTTCATGTTTATTTTGCATTGTTCGGTAAATTGAAGCGTTTTGTTGAGGCTCAATCATGGAGTGAAGCCGGGGCGGCGCTCAATAAAATGCGTATGATTATTGGTATTAATCTGATGCTTGGCTTATTTGTTATTGCCGTGGGAAGTGGTGGGCGTTATTTGTTCGTCTGAAATTAGAACTGTCTTTGTAATGTTTTAATGAACTTTGATGGAAATAGGAGGCATGGTTCTTGGTTTCAACTTGTGCAATATAGTAGGCTTCTCTAATTCTATTTTTACGTTCATCTTTTAGTAGTCGCTGACATGGAATTACGCATAAAGCTTATGAAAAAAATACTGTTATTTGCACTTTTTACACTTTGCTCCTTTAATGTTTTTGCTGAATTTGAAGTGGAAGGCTGGACGCCTCGTTACACGTATATTCCTGACGATAATCTTATTGCTGAAGCACATTATTTTGGAGTGTCTTACTTCAAGCGTCAAGGTTCTGCTTTTGAAGGTCCAACTGTACGTGTCGGAGTCGGTAAAGAAGGCGAGAAGATCAACGTAGGCTATACGAGTGCGTCTTCATTTTTTGGCGTTGATATGGGGTTGTCGTATAACTTTTTAGACTCAGATAATAAACGGAAACATGATAGCGGTCTCGGTGGCTTAAGTGTTGAGTTAGGTTTAAGGCTTTGGGTGGTGCAATTTATTATGCAAAACTCAGAAGACACATCCTATGTCTCCCTTGGTTTTGGTTTTTAATTTTTAGCTTTCATGACGGCTTCTTGGATTTAGGTATACCAAAGTCGTCCATCATTAATATTTTAAGCGTAGATGATTTAAACTCTCTTCGATAAAGAATAAGCACAATTCCAGCCGTACTCACAATAAAAAACCACGGGTTGATGAACCATGTTAATATGGCAATAGAATAGTAATAGGTACGAAGGCCAATATTAAAATTATTAGCTGCCATCGAAATCATCGATGCAATGCGTTTTGCAAGCGCTTCCCTTTTTTCATTTAAATCATGATCTAATTCTTTCTCCTCTCCTTGCTCGTTTTCAACTGGCGCAGCGCCTACCATAATGGTCACAAAACCGTATTGCCTTAAGCTCCATGTGAACTTAAAAAAAGCATAAACAAACACAATAATTAGAACGACGATTTTGACTTCCCACTCCGTACGGCTTGCTGTTATCGAAAAGGGGAACCCATCCATTAAGCCAATTGCTTTTTCTGTAGAGCCTAGTATTGTCATTAATCCAGCTAAAATAAGCATGGTTGTGGAGGCAAAAAAAGCGACACTCTTTTCTAAATTTGCGATAGCTGCATTATCAGCAATTCGCATTTCTCTCGTGAGCATGCGTAACATCCATTGATGACGATATTTATGCAGTAGTGATGCTAAACAGGGGTGGTCATAACTATGCTTTTTTGCATAATACATATAACCATTAAAGCAAAATAAGAACCAAGCTAAGGCTATGATGTTTAGCCAATTAGAGTGGAAAAAAAACAAAACGCTAGACATCAATTTATAACTCACCCTTTAACCGTTACGAAAGCGGAAATATCTCTATGATTGACATAGAATGCGCTGAATAGTGATTAATATAGCTTATTGTCTTCATGAATTCTTAAAAAGGTTACCTTGGTTTTGAAAATCCTGAATGTAGTGTCATTAACACAATGGATCAATTCGCAGCTTTCATTGGGAATGCGTTACATGATTTTAAGTGCATTTGGCTTTTCGCTCATGGCTGTTTGTGTGAAATTAGCGAGTGGCCAGGGAATACCCGTATTAGAAATTGTAGCCGCTCGGGCTTTAGTATCTTTGGTTTTAAGTTATGTCGGTGTGAGACGAAAAGGAATTTCGTTGCTAGGCCATAAAAAGCACTTATTGCTTTCACGTGGCACGGTGGGCGCTTTAGCTTTGATATGTGTTTATTATGCGATCACTCACTTGCCTTTAGCTGAAGCAACGGTTTTACAATATCTACATCCGATGTTTACTGCTGTACTAGCGTTAATATTTTTAAAAGAACGTATTCAAGTATCTACGATGCTGTGTGTCGTGTTTAGTTTTATCGGTTTATTTCTTGTTGCTCGTCCTGAAATACTCTTTGGAGTTAACGAAAATAGTTTCTCATTACTTGCAATAATAGCGGCGGTGCTAGGGGCTTTTGGTAGTGCTGTGGCGTATGTGCTGGTTCGAAAATTAAATGAAACTGAAGATGCTTCCGTTATCATTTTTTACTTTCCGATGGTAGCTTTGCCTATATCGCTTTGTTTGTTGGGGGATGGCTTTATTATGCCTACTGGTTGGACTTGGCTAACGCTGTTATTCGTAGGGGTTTTTACACAAATGGGTCAAATAGGGTTAACCAAAGCAATGATGACCGAAACTGCGAGCAAAGCAACAGCATTTTCCTACTTACAAGTAGTATTTTCAGTGTTATTAGGCTGGTTTATATTTGGTGAAATACCCGATGTATGGGTTATTTTAGGGGGAGGGTTAATCCTTTTTGGTGCCATTATAAATGTTTTTTGGAAACGGTAGTTTTAAATGTTTATTGGCCAACTGATAAAGGTATAAAGTGTCAAAATTATACTATGCTTGTGTCAGACCCTTTCAATTACTGGAACACGCTTTAATGGCGAAACCTACCAAGCGATCAACACTTTGGATATCATCTAATTTTTCCTACGAAATATTGTGGGCCATTGAATGAGCACTTTTTCACCTGAATTGGATGTTGGTAAAAACCGCAGCTTACGACGAGGCCTATTATTCTGGTTTCTAATCTTATCACTCCTCCCTATGAGTATTGTTTCTTGGATTAGCTTTCAGCAAGCTGAAAAAAATCTGAGTGAACTTGTGATGAACCGTTTGGAAGACACCGCTAAATTAAAAGCTGAGCTTGTTGAAAACTGGTTTGACGATCGCTTTATAGATTTAAATCGCTATGCAAATTCTCGGTTGAGCTCGGCGCTATTAGGTAGTTTAAGTGAAGGCTTTGAATTGAGCGGATTATCTCTGAATAAATACACTCAAAGTCATGAGTGGATTGATCGAGTGATAGCGTTTCAAGGTGATTTAGTCACCATGTACGATCATTATGATTATATCCAGAATATATTATTGATAGATCCCGCAGGTAATATACTTTACAGCGTTGAAAACCATAATGACTTGGGTACGAATGCTTTAGTAGGTGACGGCGTTTATGTAGGGACTTTATTTTCTGAAGCGCTTTCGTTAACACTCAAAACAGAATCGACAAATTTTTCTGATCTGGAGCGTCTGGCATTATATAAACATTTTGATTCAGTTTTCATTACTGCGCCCGTCATAAATCAGAGTGGAAGCAGCCTTGGTGCCATAGCTATTCAGTTGAGCCTTGACCGAGTTTTTACTTTGCTGGAGCCTAAATCGCATCAAAATCATATTTATCAATATATCTTAAATCAACATAATGACTTATTGACGCCTGTGCGCGCTGATTGGAAAACGGTGCTGCCAAATGGAACTCTAGATATTCAGAAAAATCTAACGAGCTCCGATAATAGCGTTAAATCTTACATAAACCCAATTGGAAAAGAGGTTTTAGGTTTATACAATACCATTAAGATACAAAATACTAGCTGGACTTTAGTGAGTGAAGAGGAGAAGCAAGTAGCGTTTTCTTTTACGCATATTTTGGCTAGAGTTAGCATTATTATGCTGCTGATTACGGCGCTCATTGTTATTGGCGTTGCTTATGTGTTGTCTCGACGAATCTCTAAGCCAATTATTGCCTTGGCCGATGCAAGTCGAAGAGCTGCTGATGGTGGTGTTGCCCAGAAGCTTGAAACTTCTGATTATGAAGAGCTTGCTCATATGGGGCGCGCCTTTAATCATATGTTAGATGTTCGCATCATTCATGAAGCGGCCTTGTATGAACGTACGAATGAAGCGCAAATGGCTTTAGAGTTACTTGAAACTCAGCGAGCTGCGATTGATCAGCATGCGGTGGTTTCAACAACTGATGAGAATGGCTTGATCATTTCGGTAAATGATAAGTTTTGTCTTATTAGTGGGTATAGTCACGATGAGTTAGTAGGGTTAAATCACCGAATACTTAAATCTGGATTTCACCCTCCTTCCTTTTATGAAACGATGTGGAAAACGATTTCAGCAGGTCGTGCTTGGCACGGTATTGTGTGTAATAAAACAAAAGACGGGCAGATTTATTGGGTAAATAATACCGTCGTTCCATTTCTGGATGGGGCTGGAAAACCAACAAGTTACATGTCCATTTGTACTGATATATCTAAAAGTAAGCAAGTTGAACAAGCGTTGAAGGAAAGCCAAAAGCGTTTGAATTTAGTGATAGATGCGACGGATGCTGGCATTTGGGATTGGCAAGTTCAATCTGGAAAAGTAAGGTTTAATGCTCGCTGGGTTCAATTGACAGGTTATAGCTTGAGAGAGTTGGGCGCCACTGATATTGATGCTTGGCAAAAATTGATCAAGCCTAGTGACTTAAAGCTATCTCAACAGCTACTAGAACAACATTGGTTCGGTGGTACAGATAGTTACTCTTTTGAACTTCGAATGAAGCATAAAGAAGGACATTGGGTTTGGGTGCAAGATACCGGAAAAGTGGTTGAATGGGATGAAGAGAGTCGACCCTTGAGAATGATTGGCACCAGTGTCGACATTAGTATGCGTAAAGAGGCCGAACAAGCCTTGATTGATGCAAAAAATAGTGCAGAAGAAGCTGCGCTGGCAAAGAGTGATTTTCTAGCCAGTATGAGTCATGAAATACGTACGCCAATGAACGGTGTGCTAGGTATGTTAGGTTTATTAAAACAATCTACTCTAACGTCAGAGCAGCTTCAGCGGGTTAATGTTGCACAATCGAGCGGCCAATCTTTGCTGTCTTTGATTAATGATATTCTAGACTTTTCCAAAATTGAGGCAAACAAACTCGAACTGGAAATTATCGATTTTAACCTTCATTCTATGTTGTCAGAATTCACTGACACGATGGCCTATACCGCTCAAGCAAAAGGGCTAGAGTTAATACTTGATACGAATAATATTGAAGAGTCTATGGTTCGAGGAGACCCTAGTCGTTTAAGGCAGGTGCTGACTAATCTTGTAGGAAATGCTATTAAGTTTACGGCTCAAGGTGAGATTGTTATTCGAGCGAAGGTCGAAATAATTAGTAACCAAAGTGTGCAGTTGAGTTTGACTGTGACTGATACCGGTATTGGTATACCAAAGGAAAAGCAAACATCGTTATTTGATTCTTTTAGTCAAGTCGACACGTCAACCACACGAGAATATGGTGGAACGGGTTTGGGGCTCACGATTGTTAAAAGGCTTTGTGAATTAATGGAAGGCTCTATCACCTTAGAGAGTAAAAATGGTGAGGGCAGTACGTTTGAAATTATGGTTTTATTGGGAAAAAGTGAAGAGTCAGAGCAAATAGTTCCTCAAATAGAAGTTGATAAATTAAATATATTAATTGTTGATGATAACGCTACAAATCGACAGGTGTTAAGAGGCCAATTAGAAATTTGGGGGGTAAGCGTAACGGAAGCAAGTAGCGGGGAGCAAGCGCTCTCTATTTGTGATGAGATTGTCAGTAAAATGGATAAAGAAAACTTTTTTGATATTGCTTTGCTGGATATGCAAATGCCTAAAATGGATGGAGAAACTTTAGGTAAACGCCTTGTGGCTGACCAGCGATTTAATAATATGAAGTTAATTATGATGACGTCTATGGCATCTCATGGCGATGCCAAAAAGTTTACTGACTTAGGCTTTAGTGCTTATTTCTCAAAACCAACTAGTACTTCAGATTTATTTAATGCTTTAGCGACGGTTTCCAAAGAGGGGCAAAAACTACAAGGTGTAACACCTTTGGTGACACATGAACTTCTACAAACTTTATCACAGAGAGCTGGTCAGCCTTATTGGGCGGAAGGAATTCGTATTCTTTTAGTTGATGATAATCATATAAACCAAATGGTCGCACAAGGTATTTTGAATGATTTAGGTTTACAGGCTGATATTGCAAATCATGGTAAAGACGCGATTGAATCATTAATGCTTACCCATAACACGTTACCGTACTCGCTTATCTTGATGGACTGTCAGATGCCTGAGATGGATGGTTATGAAGCAACGCGCGCAATACGCTCGGGAGATGCTGGTGAGCAGTACAAGGATGTTCCCATAGTGGCCATGACAGCCAATGCCATGCAGGGTGATAGAGATAAATGTATAGCCGCAGGCATGGATGACTATTTAAGTAAACCGGTAAATTCTGAGATATTGCTTAATAAACTAAAACAATATTTGAAGTTCACTATTAGTGGGGAGCTGCAAATACCCTCCCTGCAAGATATTGATAATACGTCTGTCATAGGCACTTCAGTGATGCAGAAAAACCGTGAAGACAAGCGTAATGCCACTGATTTGACTTGGGATAAAGAAGGCGCTTTGATTCGTATTGGTGGTAATGAAGCGCTGCTTAAAACACTCGCCGGTATCTTTACTCGTGATGCGAAAAAACAGTTAATTGAGCTGAAAACAGCGATTTCTAAAGGTGAGTTTCAAGAAGCTACACATCTTGCTCATAGTATAAAAGGGGTTGCAGCGAATTTAGGCGGATTAAAATTGCAAAGTGTATCTGCGACGTTAGAATTGGCTGCAAAAAATAAGGATGCAGTAGCGCTGGATGCACAAATGCCTGACTTTGAAGGTCAAACTAAAGCGCTGATTAATATTTTCGACAAATATTTAGAAAGTGTATCAAGCGAACCAGAAGAAATATCAAGCGTTGAAAAAGGTAGTGCTCATATCGGCGTAAGTGAATTCACTCAGAAAATGGCAGGCTTGTATAAGAGCTTAGAAGCTAATGACTATATAGATCCTACTGAACTCACATCGCTTAGTCACGCTGATGTAGCACAAGATATTAAGATTTTGGTTGAGAGCTTTGTTGAGAAAATTAAGCAATTTGAAAATTCAACAGCAATGACTATTCTTAGGGAGATTGAATCATTATCTGGTTTTGATATTTCGGCAAATAAAGGAGAGGGTTAAGTGCAAGAGAAGTCAGTCGTACTAATTGTCGATGATGAACCCGTCAATATTCAGGTATTAGCGGCTTGTTTAAAAGATACTTATCAGATCAAAGTGGCTACTTCAGGCAAGCAATGCATTGAACTTATTCAAACTGGGCTAGAGACTGACCTCATTCTGCTGGATATAGATATGCCCGAAATGGACGGCTATGAAGTTTGCACCATTCTAAAATCGAGTATCGGCACCGCTTCGATCCCAATTATTTTCGTGACTGCAAAAAGCGAAGTTCATGAAGAAGAAAAAGGGCTTGAGATTGGGGCGGTTGATTATATTACTAAGCCTATTAGCCCTGCGATCGTTGCTGCACGCGTTAAAACACATGTAACGCTAAAGTTACAGCATGATAAGTTGCAAAACATGGCGATGCATGACCAGCTCACCGGACTATATAATCGCTACTTTTTATTGGCAGATGCTAGCCATAAAGTTTCTAAATCAAAACGACATAACTACGCATTAAGTGTCTTAATGATGGATATTGATCACTTTAAGTCTATTAATGATAGCTATGGGCACGCAGTTGGCGATGATGTTTTAAAGGCTGTAGCAGACAGTCTTTCGACCGAAAAGCGCAAAGAGGATGTACTTGCACGCTTTGGTGGTGAAGAGTTCGTATTATTACTTGACCATTGTAATATTAAGGAGGCAGAAATAAAAGCTGAGAAACTACGTGCTGCGATAGAGGCATTACAGCCTGCTGATCTCACAATAACGGTGAGTATTGGGGTGGCGGAATTAAATCCAGAAGAAACTACCTTTACCGAGCCCCTTAAGCGCGCAGACGAAGCCTTATATATAGCAAAAGGCGAGGGTCGAAATCGGGTTGTCACGTGCTCAAAATAAAGAAGGATCGTATCAATCAATACCTGTAGCTTCTAAATAGCCTCGCTTCATCAGCGATTATTTTAAGGCTTGAGTTACTCGTTATTCGTTTTGCATTACAATGCGCTTAAATTAAGTAATTAACCAGAGAGAATTACGATGAGAGTGTGTGGTGTAGAATTAAAAGGGAATGATGCTAATATTTGTTTACTATCTATGTCTGAAGGTTTATTTGATCTTCCGGATTGTCGGGTTCGACGTGTCACGCTTGAAAATATCAATACTCAGGAATCATTAATTAGCTTTCAATTTGCTTTTGCAAAGCTGATTGAAGATTACAAAATAGATAAAGTTATTATTCGACAGCGGAATATGAAAGGAAAGTTCTCTGGTGGCGCGGTCGGTTTCAAACTCGAAGCAGCGATTCAACTGATTGAAAACTTAGATGTTGAAATCCTTTCTCCAATCGAAGTGAAAGAAAAACTAAAACTAAATCCTGTACAAATATCCTTCGCAGAAACTGGTCTTAAAGCTTTTCAAGAGCCTGCATTTACAACCGCTTATGTAACATTGATGAGCCAACTTTAGGCGTATTAGTACATCTATTTAATGCTATAGATCACTGCACGATGCAGTGATTTTTTGTTTTTGTGATTTAAAAATATTGACATACATGTATATGCATGCAACTATTGTCCTAATTGTTTTATTAGACTGTGCCTATAGGTTGATACCAAGTGATGAGTGATTTACCCACGATGCCCGATGACTTTGACCCATGCTTATCCTTAAACTTAAGGAAGGCTAACCGTGTTATGAGTCAAATCTATGATCACTATCTTGCAGAATGTGGTGTTAAAGGTACTCAGTTCACAATATTGAGGGCAACTACATTTTTGGGGCAAACAACCAACAAACAGTTGCAAGAAGTATTGGTGTTAGATCAAACAACGTTGTCTAGAAACCTTAAACCTCTTCTTAGGGACGGATTTATATCTGTTCAAGAAGGTGATGATCGACGTATAAAAGTACTGTCACTAACCAAAGCTGGCGAAAAGCTATTTGAGCTAGCAAATATACAGTGGCAGCAGGCACAAACTGAAGTGAAGGCAAAATTAGGCGAGAAGAATACAGCATTGCTGCATTCATTAAGTAATTCTATTGTCAGTCTTAAGGGCTGATATTATTTTATCCAAAAGCATGTATATGCATATTGATTGTAGGTGAACGATGAAAAACTCTAACCAAGCATTTGAAGAAGAAAGTCGAGTGGATAAATTAGCTCGAGGTTTCTTTTTGCAGATTGTAAATCATTCAAAATTAGTTGTGATTACGATGATGATACTAATGTCGAGCGTATTATTCTTTTTGCCATCCTTGGCGAAAGATACTCGAAGCGATGCGTTTTTAGCGGAGGATAACCCCGCATTACTATACAAAAATAAAGTAAAAGAGATGTTTGGTTTAAGTGATCCGATGGTGATCGCAGTTGTAAATGAAAGTGAACAGGGTATCTACAATGCCGATACACTTGCTTTAGTACAGTGGTTGAGTAATGAGTTATTAGATTTAGAAAATGTTAATTCAGATCGTCTGATAAGCCTTGCCACAGAAAATAATATTACCGGAACAGATGATGGGATGGAGGTGACACCGTTTTTTGAGAACTTGCCAAGTACTCAAGATGACATCGCGAAACTGAAAATGGCTATTCAAAACTTTCCGCTTTATCAGGGGAATTTGGTTGCTGAAGGAGGTAAAGCAACATTAATCGTTGCAGAAATAGAGAATGAAGACCAGATTGAAGCAACTTACCAGGCCATACAAGATATCATCTCTCGAGCTCCCACCAAAGGGGCTGATCGCATACACATTGCAGGAGAAGGTGCTGTCGCAGGTTTTTTAGGACAGTATATTGATAGTGATGCTCAGCGATTGAACCCGCTTGCAGGTTTGATCATCACGATCATTATTTTTGTTGCTTTCAGACGGTTCAGCTCTGCGATTCTTGGCAATGTGGTGATTGCTGCTTCAGTATTGATGACCCTAGGGTTAATGGCTGCAAGTGATGTACCTTTTTATGTAATTACGAATGCAATGCCGGTGATATTAATCGGCATCTCTGTCGCCGATGCCATTCATATTTTTAATGCTTACTTTGAACGCCAGATACAAACGCCTCAAAGAAATCTAAGCAGTATTGTGGTGGATTCAATGGTTGAAATGTGGCGACCTATCACCTTAACGACTTTAACCACTGCAGCGGGTTTTCTAGGTCTTTATTTTGCGGCGTATATGCCTCCATTCAAATTCTTTGGTTTATTTACGGCGATAGGCGTAATGATTGCTGGGGTTTACTCGATGATATTTTTACCTGCGGCAATCTCAATCATTAAACCAAAGGTGCATCCTAAATTTATTCAAAATCATAAACTAAAAAAACGTGATGCTTTTAGTCGTGTCATCGTGATGATAGGTGAATTCACCCTACGTTACAGTCGTAGCACTATCGCAATATTTACGGTATTAACGTTAAGTGGACTTTATGCAACAAGCTACTTAACGGTTAATGAAGACCGTATTAAAACGTTTGACCCGAGTGAATCTATCTTCAAAGCAGATGTCGCGATTAATCAACATCTCAACGGCACCAATAACATCGATATTGTGGTGGAGACCAGAAAACCTGAAGGTCTTTTCGATCCTGACGTTTTAAAACGAATGGAGAATTTACAGCGCTTTGCTAAAACATTGCCTCATGTAAATGGCGCTACATCGATTGTTGACTACTTAAAGCAGATGAATCGATCATTGAATGGTGGTGATATTCAAAACTACCGATTACCAGAAACGAAAGAACTTGTTGCACAATATTTTCTAATTTATACCGCATCAGCCGACCCAACCGACTTTGAGGAGGAGGTCGACTATGACTATCAGATAGCCAATATTCGACTGACACTGGATGAAGGCTCTTTTCAGGCAACAAAAGGTGTGATTGAAGCACTACAAGCTCATATTGATTCTGAATTCAATGCTAACGGCCTTCACGCGACGCTTAGTGGGCGCGTAAATGTTAATTATCATTGGATAAAAGACCTGGGGGAAAGTCATTTTATGGGGCTTGGTATTGCACTGCTGCTTGTTTGGATGGTTTCAGCCCTACTGTTTCGGTCTGCATTAGCGGGTATTTATTCGTTAATACCCGTCGCGGGATCCATCTTATTTGTTTACTCAACAATGGTTTTAATGGATATAAACCTAGGTATAGGAACATCGATGTTCGCATCGGTTGCGATAGGTTTAGGTGTTGATTTTGCTATTCATACCATTGATCGACTTAAGAGCCTATACCTAGAAACACAAAGGCAAGAAACAGAAGGCCAAGAAAAATCAAACTATGGTAATCAAGAACCTGATTTAACCGACGTTATTAAAGCGTTTTATCCGAGCACAGGGAGAGCCTTATTATTTAATTTTCTTGCCATTGCTTGTGGTTTTGGTGTGCTTATTTCCAGCAAGGTAGTGCCACTTAATAATTTTGGTACGATCGTTGTTTTAGCCGTTAGTATGAGCTTTATTGCAAGCATGACTTTACTGCCAGCCATGGTAAAAGTCTTTCGACCTAAGTTTATTTTTGAAACATCTGAAAAAAATACACATTCAGTTCCATGGGCGAAAGCGCTAGGTATGGTTTCAGTGGTTAGCATTCTTGGTGTTTTATTCATGGCTCAAAATAGTGAAGCGGCAGAAGTGTCGGATTCAGGAAAGTCTAATACAGAGCTACCAAATGCTGAATGGGTCGTTAATCAAGTAAACCAAGAAGATGACGGGGAATATGTTAGCCGTCGATTAGACATGACGATGACGGATAAAAGAGGGAAGTCTCGGACCCGTTCGACCGTTGGTTATCGTAAATACATAGATGATCAAAAACGAACGATTATTTTTTATCGTAAACCTAGCAATGTCAAGGGCACAGGGTTTATGACCTATGATTATGCTGATGCTAAAAAAGATGATGACCAATGGCTCTATCTACCTGCATTAAGAAAGGTTAGACGTATTTCTGCATCAGATAGAGGAGACTACTTTTTAGGGACTGATTTTACTTACGAGGATATAAAGAAAGAAGGCAAAATAGAAATATCCGACTTTGAATACACGCTCGTTGCAGAAGAAGTCGTTCAAAGCTACAAAACCTATAAGTTAGACGGAATACCTCATACAAAAGAAATAGCAAAAGAACTAGGTTATGGGCGGGTTAGTATTTGGGTTGACCAAGAATCATGGGCAATTGTGAAAGCAGACTATTGGGGCGTAAAAGGTAAGTTTCTAAAAACACTCTTGGTAGATGATATTCGAAAAATAGATGGTATTTGGACTCGCCATAAAATGAGTATTAAAAATCATAAAACAGGGCATAGTACGGTATTTGATTTTAGTGAAGTGGATTATAAAACGCCTGTAGCTGACAGCATCTTTACCAAAAGATCTTTGTCGAAGGGGCGGTAACGATGAAACCTAATCAGTTAATATTTAAGCAGTCGATATTTTACATACTGAACTTAAGCTTATTGTTTAATAGCCAGTATGGTCTGGCTGAAATAAGCAGTACTTGGGAGCAGGAAGCGAGTTATTCAACAAGCCAACATGATCTACAAAAGTTTGAGAGCTTATTTCAAACTGAAATGACGGATACCATCGGTAGGTTTGATGTTACTGCGATAAGCAGAATAAAACTAGATTCTGAGAGCAATTTAGGGCCAAAGTTTGAGTCAAAAGAGCATTCATTAGGTTATGAAAGCCGCTTGAATGATCAGCGTGATGGCGGCCAACATGGTGAAATTACCTTGAGGGAACTGTACTTCGATGCTGAGCTGGCAGGTGGGTTCTGGCGAGTAGGGAAGCAGCAGGTTGTTTGGGGGCAATCGGATGGGCTTAAAGTGTTAGATCAAGTCAATCCGCAAAGTTATAGTGAGTTTATACTTGATGACTTTGATGACTCTCGCATTCCATTGTGGATGGTCAATTTAGAGCTACCATTTCAAGATGATACTTTGCAGTTTCTTTGGATTCCCGATGCGAGTACCCATGAGTTATCTGAGTTTAATACACCTTATGCATTCACCAGTAAGAACTTGGTGCCAAAGCCCCCGTTAGATAATCAAGGTAAGCCTGCGATACCTGTAAGCTTTAACGAAAGACAAGACCCTCAGAAATTTTGGAAAGACAGCGATGTCGGTGTGCGTTATTCCATGTTTACCGAATCAGCTTGGGATATTACGTTTAACTATCTCTATCATTATCAAGATTTACCCGTACTCTATCAGCAGCTTGTGAGTTTAGGGAACGGTTCTGGCACTAGCATTGAAATTACACCTACCTTTGAACGAAGCCACCTCATAGGCGGTACCTTAAGTAATGCGTTTGGTGATTTTACTGTTAGGGCCGAGTGGGGCTATAGCACTGATACCTACTTTGTATCGAGTGACTTAGCATCAAAAGGGGTAGAAAATAGCCCTGAACTAAGCTCTGTGATTGGTTTGGATTACCAAGGCATCAGTGACATGTTTATTAGTTTTCAATGGTTTCATAGCCACTTGTTTCAGTATGAAAAAACGATTGTTAGAGATGAGAATAACCAAAGTATTACCTTTCTAGTGCAGCACGATTTTATGAATGAAACCTTACGTTTGGAGTCATTATTTATTCACAATATTAATCAAGAAGATGGTTTGGTCCGACCTAAAATCACCTATCAAATGACCAGTGACCTAGAGCTATTCGCCGGTGCCGATCTTTTTTATGGCAGCCAAGATGGTTTGTTCGGTCAGTTTGATCATCAAGACCGGTTAAATGTTGGATTTAAAGTCGGATTCTAAAAAGGTTAAATTTTGACTCAAATGTTTAAATATTAAGCGGAAAAAAACGTGAAGAGCATCCTTAAAGCTACATTATTAAAATATATTAGAATGCACTAGCAAGAAAGGCTTTTAACGGTTATAAAATGTTATACGTTTCTAATGATATTTTTAATTTGGAGTAAAAATTTTGGGTAAAACGCTTACATTTAAAAAAGTGCTATTCATACTGATACCATTGCTTGTGATTGGGTTAAGTTATTTTTTCTTTATTAGTAAAGAAGAGCCGCTACCAAAAATGACGGTGCAGGAAAAAAAGGCGCGATTTATTTCAATTGTGTTACCCGTTACTCAAAATGTATATGCTGAATTGCAAGAGCGATATAACGACGTTTCTGAAAAACTTAAAGCGGGTGAGCAGTTTGAAGACCTAAAGCAAGAATACGGTGCTTCCAATGATGAAGAGTTACTGATGGCGTTAAAACCCCACCCAATCAGTGTCACACTGGCGCAAGCCGCGATGGAAAGCTCATGGGCAACCTCACGATTTTTTAGAGAAGCAAATAATATATTTGGCGTTTGGTCGTTTGATGAAAATGATGACCGTATTGCCGCAGGCGAAAAGCGTGGCGACAAAACAATTTGGTTAAAAAAGTATTCTTCAGTTGAGGCTTCTATTAGCGACTATTACCGCACCTTGGCGCGGGGAAGTGCATTTGTGGAATTTCGACGTTTAAATCTAAGCACCAGTGACCCGTATGAACTGGTTAAGAAATTAGATAAGTACTCCGAAAAGGGTGCCTTGTATGGTGAAGAGTTAACGTCGATCATCAAATTTAACAAGTTCTACGAGCATGATTCGTAAAGATTTAAATTCTATAAGAGCTTATTAAGAACCAATATATTATAGGGTGAGCTTGCGCACCAATTGTACTAAGAAGGCACGCGTATTACTCAAGATTTTTTGATTATGGCAGCGTGAGGAACGTTGAATAAGCGGCAAATTTATAGGGTGTGCTTGCACCGCATCCTACATAAGATTGCGACACTATCTATTAACTAAGTGCATTGGTGCGCAAGCACACCCTATAGAGAATAAAAATAATGTGGCCGATTTATAGGCACTCAAGGCTCCGTAGCTTTGCCATAGCCTAGCATTAATAAATAAGTGCAAACGCCATATTTGTGGCAATTCTTGCCATTAGTAATCTAATAATTGAACGACTCAAAATCGCACTAAGCAGACGCTAACTCATTTAGTTTAAATAGGAGAATTCAGCCAGTCTGATTATTGAATCATGAAGGCTCTTGAGCAAAAGCCAACTCTTTTGGAAAGCCGGAAAACAGCTAGGAATGAGCACAAAGCGATCCTTAGCTTGCACAACTTCCGGCTAGCAACATATAACTCCCGGCTTTGCGGTGATACGATGCATCGCGAAGGAACGTCCCCACCCTAAAAATAATTGAAGTCAAAAGTAAAGTTCCCTTTAACATTCCACCGGTACTTGCGTGGTTAAAGCTAAGCCATAAAGCTTGGCTCGC
>Ga0209825_1000461_pt1 | contig 30231 bp, 28 predicted proteins | sample EN8Hudsemesocosm_FD_184631 | JGI IMG/M metagenome (GOLD analysis project Ga0209825, IMG submission 184631) | Methane-oxidizing microbial communities from mesocosms in the Hudson Canyon - EN8B Hudson Canyon (SPAdes) (version 2) | ecosystem: Environmental > Aquatic > Marine > Cold seeps | place...
CCCGTTAACCCAGGCCGACATTGTGGCCAATAAAATATTGGAAGCGGGCCTGAAAGAGATCATAGATATCCCTGTTATCAGCGAAGAAACCGAGCTGCCCGAGCAGGAAGAACGGGCCCAATGGCCCAGATTTTGGCTCATAGACCCTCTGGACGGCACCAAAGAATTTATCGACCGTAACGGCGAATTTACAGTGAACATTGCCCTCATAGAGCAGGGCGAACCGGTGTTTGGGTTGATTTATGTGCCGGTCACCGACCAGTGTTATTACGGCGGAGACGGCAAGGCTTTCTTAAAAATTGGCGAAGAGCCCGCTTCATTGTTAAAGACCATTAGCCCACTTAAACGCATCCGCGAACACGACTCCATCAACCTGTACGCCAGCCGACGTCACGCCTCCGAGCAACTGGTGCATCTGTGTAATCGCCTGGAAGAAAAGTTGGCTCAAGTGCAGCTTATTGCCCTAGGCAGCTCCATCAAGCTTGCTTACTTGGCGGCGGGCCACGGGGACATTTACCCTAGGTACGGCAATGTTAGCGAATGGGATATCGCCGCTGGCCATGCCATCTTGCGGTGTGTGGGGGGGGATATATTGAGCAAACAGTACGAATCTTTTCAATATGGTCGTAAGCCGACTATGGTTGTCCCTGGATTTTTTGCCGTATCGTATGTGGACTTCGATTGGCGCCCGCTACTGTTAACCTAAAGATTTGCTAACCTAGTTGCAGTGGCTCATCGGCTGTTTTAACACAGATTGATGAGCCCCCTTCCATCCATACCCTTGTCCATAATTGTCTAATCTCTGTTTGTTTACCCTTGGCTCTTTTTTAGTCAAAATCCATCCTACTATGGGCCTGCCAAGCGCTCTAAGCTTAACTATGCTTTAGATGTAAACCCTACAGGCAGGCTGATCATGACGTACAGTATCCACCCCCGAATTTATCGCCTAGAGCACGAAATTCACACCCTACAGCGCCACATGCGTAACGCACAGCGTCGCATGGGCATGAGCAATCCATCCATTTTGCACAACTACCGAGAGATGATTCGTAACCGCGAAGAGATGGTACAGATGCTCATGAACCAGCAGAAAATTCCTACCTTACATGAGGTGATTGGGCATTAATGGGGGGCATGAAAATTTAGGTAGAGTATGCCAGTTGTGCAAAACTTAGCTTTAAATTTTAGTGGGGCAGTTTGAGGCTTTTGAAACATGGATGTTTCATAGAGTCCCCATGGAAGGGTTTACGACGGCCGAAAACTGCTCCAGTAAAGTTTCAAGCTGGCAGTGTTTTAAGCCTCTACTCCTAGCCATGCTTGAATCTACAACTTAAGGTATCGGAACACATCGCTCTTTGCCATCCTCGGTAATTGCGTCCTGCATTACCCTACTACATCACATCCATGTGATTAATGGCACCGCCATGTTAGTGCATCCTGCCCTGGTCGCTCCTTGCCATCCATAGCATCGCTACATTAGTGCATCCCTGCCCTAGTCGCTCCTTGCCATCCCTGGCATCGCTACATTAGTGCATCCCTGCACGTCACCCCACGGTTCTTTCCACGGCTTTTAACAGACGATCTTTATCCACAGGCTTAGCAATCCAACCGGTGGCGCCGATGGTTTTGGCCTTTTGCTTTTTGTAGTCTGCGGTCTCTGTGGTAATCACTAAAATGGGTTTGCTCTTGTATTCGTCCATACGCCTAAGGTGGCTCACTAAACTCATGCCGCCCATTTCAGGCATGTTTAAATCGGTTATCACTAGGTCCACACTGTGGCCTCGCGCAAAATCCAAAGCCAAGCGGCCGTTCTCAAATAAAAATACGGTATGACCTGCGCCTTCCAATACCACCTGCATCAGAGTACGAATAGCCACACTGTCGTCCACTGCCAAAATATTCGCCATAAGCTACCCAATACGTCCATGAAAAAAGATAATTAAAATAAGCATAGATCATTCTTGCCCAGCCAAAGGTTTATTTGGCCACCACCACACAGTTTCGCCCGCTGCTTTTGGCTGTGTATAAAGCCTTGTCGGCCCGCTCTAGTACTTCTTCCAAAGTTTCGCCGTTGTTATGACGCGCCAGACCAAAACTGGCGGTCACTCTAACCGGTTTACGTTTACGGGATTGACCACGGTTATACTTTTCACGTTTTTTGCTTTTGATGTGTAACTGGTAACTGGCAATGGCTTCTCGAGTTGCTTCCACAAAAGGCGTCAAAGCAGGCGCCTCCCCCTTTTTAAAGAATAAAACAAATTCTTCGCCCCCATATCGATACGCCTTGGCCCCAAAGGTGCTGCTAATTATTTTGGCCACCACTTTCAATACATCGTCCCCCACCTGGTGACCATGGGTATCGTTAAACTTTTTAAAGTGATCCACGTCCACCATCACTAGGCTGTAATGTTTACCCGCCGTCTTAAGCTTAAACATCAGAGCGCGACGCCCCATGATGCCGGTGAGTTCATCCACAAAGGTCATCACATAGGCGTCTAGGGTTAATGAAAACAAGGATGCACAGGCAGCCCACAACACTAAATAATCCTGCGATGCCCATTCAAACTGAACAAGTAACACCATCAACAGAGGCCAAAATCCGGCCCAACGTCCCACTCGGGTCCACAATCTGGATAACAATAAGGGTGACAGCACACAGAATATGGCCAGCCATTTAAGCGGCAAATAGGTGTACAGACTTAATAAATCAGATATGGGAATTAGGCGCAGCGACAGGCATATAAACAAGGCTAAGAATAATAGGTTTAAGAGGTGCAGCGGATGCCACCAGGATTTTTGCCCCCACTGTAAATTCACAAACCACAAATAAAGTAAAAAGCAGGGGGTGGCAAAAGGGGCATTAATGTCTAACTGCAAAGGGCCGTCATAGGAGAAGCCCAACAATAAAACGGGTAAGACCGCAAACACGGTTTGTTGCTGCAACAATAAATAGGCGCGCCCCAATACAATCAGCATTAGGGCCAGTACTAGGTACTCAGGAATATTAAAAGCAAAATCCCCAGCAAAATACGGCAGGCTCAATAACGCCAAAGGCAATATGATATTTATAAGTATTAGGCGTTGCTGCATGGCCCGTCCCTGGCACTGGCTCAGCTAACAGTATAGACGCCCTGAAAGGAACGGCTTATAGGATTGGCCTTATATCAATGAAAGGCGCATTAGCGCACACCTCAATACTGTACGCGCCTAACAAGATAGGGCCTGTAAATATAAACTAACTGTGTTTTTGCTACACCAGAAATGGCAGTAACAACGCACACAAAAGCCCCATGAAACTCATGCTCAATGCCGCAAACGCCCCTTGTACCGAGCCCATTTCCAGAGCGCGCGCGGTACCCACAGCATGGGCACACACACCCAGAGCGGTTCCCTGAGCAGCAGGGTGATTAATGTTAAATAATTTGAATAATGAAGGGGCTATCAAGGAGCCAAAGATACCGGTGAACATAACCAACGCCGCCGCCAGGGCAGCCACGCCCCCCAGTCCTGGTGCCAGCTCTATGGCAATGGCGGTGGTAATGGATTTTGTCCACATGGTATTTACGCTCACCTCGCTGCCTTGTCCCAGGTACACAATGGCCACCGCCAGCACAATCGTAAATGCACCCGCCAGCACATTGCTCAGCACAAAAGCCAACCAATAGCGTTTTAACAATTTGAAGTTTTCATACAGGGGCACCGCCAGCGCCACGATGGCAGGCCCCAGTAATTGGCTTAAAAACTGTGCGCTATCCATGTAGCGGCTATAGCTTAAATCGCTCCATAAAATAATGGCACACAGACTTGCCACACTCACCAACACAGGGTGTAACCAGGGTTGACTGCCAGTGCGTCGATATAAAAACAAACCCAACTGAAAACTTAACAAGGTTAATAACAAACCTAAGTAAGGGCTTTGCCACAAAGTGGAAATTGCTGCCTGCCAATGCATTATTTTGCCCTCCCCTTACCATGGCTTTTTAATATTTTTTGCATGAGCCACCCACACAAGGGGATGCCCAGTACTAGGCTCACCACCATGGCAACGGCCAATAACCAGCCGTCTTGTTGTAATAAATAAAGATGATTCACGATGCCCACAGAGGCCGGCACGATGAACAAGGGTAAAAAAGGCAACAAAGAGTCACTGGAGTGTTTTAATGATTTAGGCAAAGAGCCGCGCAATAATAAAAATACAAACAACAGCAACATGCCAATGACCGAGCCAGGAATAGGCCAGGCAAATAACTGCGCAATAAATTCACCGCCTAAAAAAAAGGCCAGTAATATAATAATACCCTTAAGCATGTGTCGTGATTTTAACCAATTTAAGTGAAGGGCCCAGTGGCTGCCTGCTGGCACCACCTATCCCAAAGTTATGCAGAAAGTTACCCACAGAATCTGTGTAAAACTTTGTTTTTACTCATTTTTTACCTGAGTCAGGTTTTGTCAAAAAATATAAAAAGCCACTGTTTTTTGTATTTTTTAATGCCGTGTTTTTAACCAAATTAACAGGGCCGCCCACACACTAAAGGCTGGCGGCAAGTGTCCCAATGTTATGCATAAAGTTATCCACAGATTCCGTGGGTAACTTTCACATGGGCTACCAGTTTACTTGGCTTTTACAGTTTTAAGCCTGCTTCTTTAGTCGCAGAAACAGGCCTGTGGCTAAATGTTGCTCTTAAAAGTTTGAAAAGTCCGGGGCGCGTTTTTCCACAAAGGCGGTTAACGCTTCTTTGGCTTCTGCGCTTTGCAGCATCGTGCCAAAGTTTCCAATTTCTTCTACGATACGTTTTTCTAGGTCCTGAGCGTAACCTTGCTTCAACAGGGCCTTACTCTTAATCATGGCACCCGGCGCCTTCAAGGAAAGCTTCTTGGCAATTTTTTGTGCGTGCGCCAGTACTTCTCCCTTTGCCACCACCTTGTTTACCAGACCCACTTGAGCCGCCTTTTCGCTGCCAAAAATGTCCGCCACCATAAGCAACTCAGCCGCTAGGCTGTGGCCCATTAGTTGTGGAAACAACAAGCTGGAACCGCCCTCAGGGCAAGCACCCAAATCCACAAACGGCAATTTAAAGCGGGCATCGTCTGCTGCCACCACATAATCACAATGGCCCAACATGGTTGTGCCTATGCCCACCGCCAGACCATTAATGGCCACGACTACGGGTTTTGGATAGCGGCATAAGGCCAGTAAAAATCGTTGCACCGGTGGATTGTCCCCAGCAGGCGGGTTGTTGATAAACTCCACCACATCGTTACCGCTGGTGAAATGATCACCGGCACCGCTAAACACCACCACTCGTACTTCTTTATTGTCACTGCTTTCAAGCAAGGCTTTCTCGGCGTCTAAATACATGGCATCTGTGATGGCATTCATCTTGTCGCTGCGGTCAAAACAGATGCTTAAAATCTTGTTTTCCAATTGCGTGGTGATCATAGACTTCTCCTAGATATATCTTAAAAAGAGGGGGGATCATTATTATTGTCATATTCGCGGCGCAGTTTATCAGTTGTTGCAGATTTAGACCCTGATAGTTTCTTTCCCAAACCTTATCATTTATGGCCTAAACCTTGTCCCAAAGGGTCGTGGACTCGCAGGTTTCGTGTAAGCCAGTATATCTATGCCCCATGATTTAGACCCTGAAATTTATTGCATAGTGCCGTATCATGGCGCACATTTTAAATGTGTATTAAAAGGTCCCTAACATGTCTGTACTACGCATCGCCACGCGCAAGAGCAAACTCGCTTTATGGCAGGCCGAATTTGTTAAAGCTGAATTACAAAAGTTCCACCCTGAGTTAGAGGTAGAACTTGTCACCTTCACCACCCAGGGCGACAAAATATTAGATACTCCCTTGGCCAAAATTGGCGGCAAGGGTTTATTTGTAAAAGAACTTGAAGTGGCCATGCTAGATGGCCGTGCCGATATTGCAGTACACAGCATGAAAGATGTGCCCATGGAATTTCCCGAAGGGTTAGGACTTGCCGTGATTTGTGAACGGGAAGACCCCACCGACGCTTTTGTATCTAACAACCATAAGCGTTTCGAAGACTTGCCTCAGGGCGCACATGTAGGCACCTCCAGTTTGCGTCGTCAGTGCCAGTTATTGGCCGCCCGCCCCGACCTTAAAGTTACCAGCTTGCGTGGCAACGTACAGACCCGCCTGGGTAAACTGGACAACGGCGATTATGACGCCATCATCCTCGCCAGTGCTGGCTTGATTCGACTAAAACTTGAAGATCGCATCGCGCAAGCCATCAATGACGACATTAGTTTACCCGCCGGTGGCCAGGGTGCCGTGGGCATCGAGTGTCGTGCAGACGACGACGTCACCAAAGCATTATTGGCGCCGTTAAATCATCCGGATACCGCTTATCGAGTTGAAAGTGAACGCGCCATGAACAAACGCTTAAACGGCGGCTGCCAGGTGCCCATCGCCTGTTATGCCACCCTTAATGGCGATGAACTTAATTTACGCGGCCTAGTAGGCAGCGAAAACGGCGATGAAATTATTCGCACTCAGGTGTCGGGCAATGTGGCCCAGGCAGAGCAGCTGGGCATCAAAGCGGCTGAAAACTTATTAGAGCAAGGGGCTGCACGCATCTTAAGTGCCGTGTATGGTCACAAGATAAGCTAATGGGTACTGCCTCTCGCGTATTGTTATTCACTCGCCCTCAAGGGCAAGGGGAAGATTTAGTTCAGGCGTTGGACGCGGCTGGCTGGCATTGTGTGCGCCAGCCCTTGCTGCAAATCATGCCCATACAAGCGGATCAGTCACAGCCGTTCCAGGCCATAAAGTCCCGCATTATGAATCTGGATCTTTATGACGTGGTGATCAGCGTGAGCAGCAATGCCTCTACCCAAGCCGTGCAGTGGATTGATCAATACTGGCCGCAAATGCCGGTGGGGCTTAAGTGGTTAGCCGTGGGGCCCAGTTCGGCCTTACCCTTTAATGAGCTGGGCATTCAGATGGATATTCCCCCCGGCAATCACAGCGAAGGCCTGCTAGAGCTGGCTGAGTTACAACAGCTGGCTGGCAAAAAAGTGCTGATCTTACGCGGCATGGGTGGACGAGAGCACCTGGCCAACACCCTTAAAGAGCGTGGTGCCAAGGTGGATTATTGTGAACTCTATGAGCGCCAGGCCATTAGCTTTCAACCTGGACAGCTGGCCACCCTACTCAGGGAAAGACAAATACACTATGCTCTGATCACCAGTGGTGAAATGGCTGAACAACTGGCGCAGCAATTACAAGATGATGCACAAGGTTTGAACCTACAGTTAATTGTGCCTAGCCGCCGTATTCAAGACATTGCCAACGCCATGGGTTTTGAGCGGGTGGTGGTGTGTGGACACATTCAAGCACAGACCCTGTTAGCCTGCCTAAACTCGCTACCAGCAAGATCCAATTAATTTAACGACATTACCAAGCGCCACTATTTATTTAGAGCCAATTTAGGGGAATACACATGAGTGAAAACAAGACACCACTCCCTTCAACTAAGAAGACATCAAACAAGCCAGCGCCGGCTGCCGCAGCTTCAACAACCGCGACTACCAGCAACAAATCCCTTTACGTTGTGGCCACACTTTTTACCTTGCTATTAATTGCCGCCGTGGCGTTTTTCCAGTTTCGCCTGGAGACTTTAGTGAGCCTTAATGGTGTGCTTGAACATCAAATTAAAACTCTAGATCATCAATCCCGTAGTCAGTTGGAAACATCCATCGAGCAAAATTTGGAGCTCAAAAAAATAGCCCAGATGAATACTCAATTGAGTGCCATGCAACAAACTCTGAATCAAATTCCCGGCGCACGCATGGACGACTGGAAGCTGGCCGAGGTGGAGTACCTGTTAAGACTGGCCAACCAAAGAGTCACCTTGCAACAAGAATTGTCGGGGGCCATGGCCTTGTTTGATGCCGCCAACAAAATTTTAGCTGCTCTGGATGATCCGGGTTTAATAAACGTGCGAGAAAAAATAGCCGAAGAAATGCTGGCCCTAGGGCGCGAAGGGCAACTCGATCGCCAAGGTATCTACACACAAATTCAGGCCTTAAAAACCCAAATTCACCAACAAATCCAACCACCAACCAGTTTCACCAAAATTGCGGATAAAAGCGAAAATCAGCAACCCGAAACGTTATTGCAACAATTGAGCTCCCTAGTACACATCCGTTATTCTGAAGATGCTTTTGATGCACCTTTAAATGCCCAGCAGTATCAAATATTAGAACACAGCTTGTTGCTCATGCTAGAACAAAGCCAGTGGGCGCTATTAAAAGCAGACCAAAGTCTTTATGAAAGCAGCCTGAACAGCGCCATTGGCTGGGTAAATAAAAAATTACGCCACAAACAAGCACAGGCATTAAGCGAGAATTTGCTTCAACTTAAAAATATCGATATTCAATTGCACATCCCAGATGTGAGCGCCTCACTGGCGTTGTTACGTCAAACCCTCAATGACCGCACCTATCGCCCCAGCCTCAAGACCAATAAAGCTGAGGTTACCAGCGCGCCCACGGAGCAAGCCCTATGAATAGTCGTTTAATATTCATAATTGCGTTGTTGCTGCTGGGCAGTGTGCTGGGTTTTTTCATGCAACAGGGCAGCGGCTATATTTTAATTAGCTTTCAACACTGGGTGATAGAAACCAGCCTGTGGGTATTTGTTATCGCGCTCATGAGCAGTGTACTCACCCTGTATTTCGCCATTCAATTACTGGTGGGTCTCATGGGCAGCCGCCGCACCCTACACAATTGGCGCAGCCATCGCGGCATGAAACAAGCCCTTAACAAAACAGTGAAAGGCTTAATTGCCTTGGCCGAGGGCAACTGGAAACAGAGTGAAAAATTACTCATGGCCGGAGCTCAGGGCAATGGCAAGATCATTAACTACCTGGCCGCCGCCCGTGCCGCCCATCAAGCGGGTAATTATGATCATAGCGATGAGTTAATGGCGCAGGCCATCAAGAGCACCAAGGGCGCCGAGCTGGCCGTGGGACTGCAGCAGGCTCGTTTACAGCTGGAACGCAAACAATATGAGCAAAGCCTGGCCACCTGTTTACGACTCAAAAAACAATTTCCTAAACACCAGTATGTAAACAAGATGCTGTTAAGAACTTACAGCGCACTGGAAGACTGGCAAGGGGTCATAGGACTATTGCCAAAATTAAGCAAATACAAGTTATTGCCCAGCAAGCAAACCATAAAGATTGAAGTGGAAGCCTACGGCAAGCAACTGGATCACCTACTGCGTGCCCGCAGTAATGCCAGTAAAGACCCTAAAGTTTTATTAGAGGTATGGCGCAGCATTCCCGCCCGCACACTTAAAAACGAAGGCTTTACCCCCTTAGCCGGAGCATTTATCGAACGCTTAATTAACCTAGGCGAGCATGTAACCGCGGAAACTGAATTACGTAAATTACTCACCCATAACTGGAGCCCGGAGCTGGTGCGCCTGTATGGCTGCATCATCGGGCAGAATGTGGAGTCACAACTATCCTTTGCCCAGGACAAGTTAAAACATAATCCCAAGGATGCCATCTCGTTATTAACTCTGGGCCGCTTAAGTTTGAGTAACCAGTTATTTGATGAGGCACAACTGTATTTTGAGCAAAGCTTGGAGCTGGAAAACAGCTTGGAAACCCGCAGCGAGTTGAGCCGTTTATATTTGGCAAAAGATGAAACGCAAAAAGCGCTGGATATGTTGAGGCAAGGACTGGGGCAGAATTTACCTCGCCTCCCCCTGCCCGCCTAACGATTTAAGAAAGGAACATGGTGACTAGCCACACATATACGTGCCGGTACCCACGGCGATTAAATCGTCCTTTTCATTTTTAAATTCCATGCGCGTCACCGCTACCTTGCTGCCAATGCGCAGGATAGTGGCGGTGGCAAAAAACTCTTTGCCCTTGCCCGGCCTTAGATAATCCACTCGCATGTCAATGGTGCCTAACTTCGCCAGGTTTCTCATTTTCTCTTCTTTTGATTTGTCTCCCTGGCGTGCATAAGCCCCCACTAATGCAGCGGTACCACCTGCCACATCCAATGCGGTGGCAATCACACCACCGTGCAATATACCTTGCAACCAATTACCCACCAGCTCGTCACGCATCTTGAGCTTAAAGACAATTTCCTCGCTGTCGAAACCCTCTATGGTTAACCCCACATACTGGTTGAAGGGGATTTTTTGCATAAAATCTAACGCAAGTTTTAACTCTGCTTCACTAAACTGTGCTTTCATATAAATAGTTCTACTTTAATAGTCAGTTACATTTCAACTGAAAAAATTGTGTTCATCGGCGCCAGCCATGAAGTTTCTCAACCCACTTAAGCAACCCTTGTGGGGTGTGGTTACGTTTCCAATTACCTGATACGTATTTCATCAACGCCTACAACCATGGAGCTTCTCAACCCACTTAAGCAACCCTTGTAGGGCATGATTACGTTTCCAATTGCCTGATACGTATTTCATCAACGCCTACAACCATGGAGCTTCTCAACCCACTTAAGCAACCCTTGTGGGGCATGATTACGTTTCCAATTACCTGATACGTATTTCATTAACGCCTCCACCCATGGAGCTTCTCAACCCACGTAAGCAGTTTCTGAGGAGCATGATTACGTTTCCATTCTCCGGCCACGTATTTATTCGCTTCCATCATGGTGGGGTAGGCGTGCACTGTGCCTAAGATTTTGTTCAAGCCCAAACCATTTTGCATGGCAAATACAAATTCGGCGATTAACTCACCGGCCAATGCTCCCACTATGGTGGCCCCTAATATCTTATCTTTGCCAGGCACGGTGAGCACTTTCACAAAACCTTTGGTGGCTTTGTCCACAATGGCTCGATCCAACTCAGCCATTTCAAAGCGGGTCACTTCATAAGCAATGCCCTGATCTTTGGCGGTTAATTCATTTAATCCCACTCGGCCCACCTGAGGATCTGTGTAGGTGGCCCAAGAGACGTTAGAATAATTGACTTTGAATTTTTTGAAATGACCAAATAGTGCATTTACGCTTGCATACCATGCTTCGTGGGCAGAAACGTGGGTGAATTGGTAGCCGCCAATCACATCCCCCACTGCAAACACACCCGGCATGCTGGTTTGCAAATGCTCATCCACCGCTATATTGCCACGTTCATCCAACTGAATGTCCAATGCCTCCAGGCCATAACCCGTGGTATTGGCTATCCGGCCCACGGCAATTAACAAGGCATCAAACTCCACCTCTTGCAGGCCATCAGGGGTTTTTAACACCGCAATTTTTTTACCGTTCTCAATCTTATAAGCCGTGGGCAGCGTATTAAGGCGTAGTTGAATATTCTCGTGCAAGAACTGCTCGGTGACCGCTTGCACCACGTCTTCATCTTCGCGCCCTAAAATTTGCGGAGCCGGGTCCACCATTATCACCTTGCTGCCCAAACGATGAAAGCTTTGCGCCAGCTCGCAGCCAATGGGACCGGCTCCCACCACTAGCATGGTTTTAGGTTGCTCGGTAATTTGCCATAAGGTATCCGAAGTGTAATACCCCACCTCGTCTAGACCAGGCACAGGGAATACCTTAGGGCGGGCACCTGCTGCGATAATCAGGTTGCGAGCGGTACGACGCTGCACACCGTTTTCGGTTTGAACTTCCACGGTCCAGGGGTCGATGATAGTGGCGCTACCGGTAATGCAGTTCACGCCCAAGTTTGTGTAGCGTTCAATGCTGTCGTGGGGCTCCACCTCCTTAATGCCATCGTGGACCGATTGCATCACCTGAGTAAAATCCACGTTAATGTCGGCGGCGTTAATACCAATATTTTTAGCCTCGCGCATATCATGGGCCAGACTGGCCGCATGTATCAACGCCTTGGAAGGCACACAACCGGTATTCAAACAATCGCCGCCCATTTTGTGTTTTTCAATGAGGCTTACTTTGGCCTTTGTGGCTGCTGCAATATAGGCACTCACTAAACCACCAGCGCCCGCTCCTATGACCAAGAGGTTATCATCGAATTTTTTAGGGCGCGTGAACTTACTAAGTAATCGTTTATTTTTAAATCGACCCAACACAGTTCGCGCTAGCCAAGGGAACGCCGCCAGCAATACAAACGAGCCAAAGATGCCCGGTGTTAAGATGCCACTTAACGATAAGTTATCCAGTTGACCCAGCTGTGCACCGGCATTCACATACACGGCGGTACCCGCCAACATGCCCAACTGAGATACCCAGTAAAAGGTCACGGCACGAATGGGCATTAAGCCCATTACTAGGTTAATGACAAAAAATGGCACTAACGGAATTAACCTTAAGGTAAACAAATAGAAGGCGCCGTCTTTTTCTATACCAGCGTTGATGGTTTTGAGGTGGTCCTTGAAACGACTTTGTACCCAGTCTTTAAACAACAAACGGGAAATGACAAATGCCAGGGTGGCCCCTAAAGAGGAAGCAAAGCTAATTAACAACAAACCCCAACCAAAACCAAATATGGCGCCGCCAATTAAGGTCATGGCCGCCGCCCCGGGAATCGATAACGCGGTCATCACCACGTATATGGCAAAAAACATCAATGCGGTGAGCAATGGCTGCTTGGCAAACCAGGTTTGATAAAACTCCGGGCTCAAATACTGCTGCGCATCAAACACAAACAATGCGCCAACTAGCGCCGCCAGCACCACCACAATGAGAATTTTTTTCATGACTAACCTGGGATTTAAAGGAATATGGACATGTGACAAGCATAGTGCAGGAATGTTTCGGCGAACACTTAAATCCATGCAAGCATCGGCCCCATGGCGTACAATTGCACTATTCTTAATCTAGCATCAAGCCCATCGGCTTAGTTAACGCACCCTGCAATTTTCCCCGGCTATTATTTGGTGGCGGGTAAATATGCATCGAATACGGTATTTAAAATGGCTTTCTCTGACGCACAACGTTTTTTTCCTGAAACTCGCCTTCGCCGCATGCGTGCCAATGACTTCTCACGTCGCCTTATGCGCGAAAACCAACTGAGCGTTAACGATCTCATTTACCCTATGTTTATTCTGGATGGTAAAAATCAAAGAGAAGCCATTATTTCTATGCCAGGAGTAGAGCGCCTGTCCATCGATCTGGCGGTGAAGGAATGCAAGTTATTGAGCAAGCTAGGTGTGCCAGCCGTGGCCCTGTTTCCGGTGACGCCAAATTCACACAAGAGTGAAATGGCGGAAGAGGCCTACAATCCCGATGGCATCGCCCAACGCGCGGTAAAAGCCATTAAGGATGCCTGCCCTGAAATGGGTGTGATCACCGACGTGGCGCTAGACCCGTTTACCACCCACGGCCAAGACGGCATTATAGATGACAGCGGTTACGTATTAAATGACATCACAGTAGAAATACTGGCCAAACAAGCCCTTAGTCATGCTCAGGCCGGTGCCGATATTATTGCCCCTAGCGACATGATGGATGGCCGTATCGCCGAGATTCGCGATGTACTGGAGCAAGACCAGCATGTGAATACTCGTATTTTGGCCTACAGCGCCAAATATGCCTCGGCCTACTATGGTCCATTCCGTGATGCGGTGGGCAGTGCCGGCAACCTGGGCAAGGGCAACAAGTTTAATTACCAAATGGACCCGGGCAACAGCGATGAAGCCCTGCATGAAGTGGCACTGGATTTGGCCGAAGGAGCCGACATGGTGATGATTAAACCCGGCATGCCTTACCTGGATATCGTGCGCCGAGTAAAAGATGAATTTAAGGTACCTACTTTTGTGTATCAGGTGAGTGGCGAATACGCCATGCACATGGCGGCGGCCCAGAACGGTTGGTTAGATGAAAAGGCTGTGATGATGGAAAGTTTAACCTGTATGAAGCGTGCCGGAGCCGATGCCATATTAACCTATTTTGCCAAAGCAGCCGCGCTTGAACTAAACAAATAATAAAACGTTTTATAGTGGAAATAAAATGAGCACCAGCGATAAACCTGAAGAAACCGCCATTGACCTAAACTCGCCTGAATATTATTTCAATCGCGAGCTTAGCCATATGCAGTTCAATATGCGTGTGCTCGAACAAGCCACGGATGAAAGCCATCCGCTGTTAAATCGTTTGATGTTTTTATGTATTTTCTCCAGCAACCTAGACGAATTTTTTGAAGTACGTGTGGCCAGCCTAAAGAAACAACTGGCCTTTAGCCGTGAAATGCCCGGACCCGATGGCACGCCACCGGCGCAAGTGTTGGAGCAAATTCACCAGCTCACCACACAAACTGTTGAACACCAGTATAAAGTTCTAAATGAACACCTGTTTCCTCAAATGGCCAAAGAAAATATTCACTTTATTCGCCGCGGTGATTGGAACGCTGCACAAAAAAAATGGGTGAAGCAATATTTTGAAGATGAAATTCAACCGGTTATTAGCCCCATCGGACTAGACCCAGCCCACCCCTTTCCACGCTTGGTTAATAAATCGTTAAACTTCATTGTTGACCTGGAAGGTAAAGACGCCTTTGGCCGAAACACCGGTTTGGCACTCATTCCGGCCCCGCGTTCCTTGCCCAGATTAAATCGCTTACCCGATGACATTTGTGACGGCGGCGATAACTACGTATTTTTATCCAGCATGATTCATCAATACGCCGACCAATTATTCCCTGGTATGAAAGTAAAAGGCTGCTACCAGTTTCGCCTCACCCGTAATGCCGATTTAACCTTTGACAAGGAAGACTCCACCGATCTTGCCAGCGCCTTACAAAATGAATTGCACGCTCGTCACTACGGTGACGCGGTACGCTTGGAAGTGGTGGATAACTGCCCAGAGCCCTTGTGGACATTTTTGTTGGATAAATTTAATTTAGGCGAACAAGATCTTTATCGCGTTAATGGCCCGGTAAATTTACATCGCTTGGCCTCGGTGGCCACCCAAGCCCAACGCCCGGAATTGCGCTACCCCTCTTTTACACCCAGCATTCCTAAAGGCTTAAAAGGCAAAAAAGATTTTTTTGAGGCCATCAAAAAAAGCGATCAATTGCTGCTACACCCGTTTCAAAGTTTTACCCCGGTGGTGGATTTAATTCGCACCGCCGCCAAAGACCCGGATGTATTGGCCATCAAGCAAACCCTGTACCGTACAGGTGCTAATTCCGAAGTGGTGGATGCCTTAGTAGAAGCAGCCCGCAAAAACAAAGAAGTTACCGTGATCATAGAATTACGGGCGCGCTTTGATGAAGAAGAAAACTTGCACTTAGCCAACCGCTTGCAGGAAGCCGGTGCCGTGGTGGTGTATGGGGTGGTGGGTTATAAAACCCATGCCAAGATGATGTTAATAGTGCGCCGTGAAAATAAAAAGTTGCGTCGCTACGCCCATTTAGGAACGGGCAACTATCACGCGGGTAATGCGCGGCTTTATACCGATTACGGCCTCATTACCTGCAATAAAGACATCACCGAAGATGTGCATAAAATATTTATGCAAATTACCGGCATGGGTAAAGCATTGAGTGTGAAAAAACTTTACCACGCGCCTTTTACTTTGCATAAGGGTCTTTTTTCCTTAATCGCCAGCGAAATCGAGCACGCGAATCAAGGTAAGGCCGCACGAATCATCGTTAAGGTGAACTCCCTAACCGAACCCAAGGTGATTCAGGCCTTGTATAAAGCCAGCCAGGCGGGGGTGAAAATAGAGTGTATTGTTCGAGGCATGTGTCGCTTAGTACCTGGCGTTAAAGGGGTTAGTGAGAACATTCAGGTGCGCAGTATTATTGGCCGTTTTTTAGAGCATACCCGGGTATATTATTTTGCCAACGATGGCAGCCCCAAAATTTACGGCTCCAGTGCCGACTGGATGGAGCGTAATTTATTGAGCCGAGTAGAAGTCAGCTTTCCCATCGATAATGAAAAGTGGGTCAAGCGTCTACAGGAAGAGTTGGATTTGTATATTACCGATAATTGCCAAAGCTGGATGTTGCAAACCGATGGTAGCTATAAAAAGGTCGAAGTTCCAGCAGGAGAAGAGCCCATCAATGCACAGCAAATTTTGCTGGAACGCTTTTCTATATAAATAATAACAACTAATCCAAACAAACCTCCGACTTAAGTTAGCCAGTGGTTTGATGGAGGTTTGTTAGGTCAAGACAGAGAACTGCCTCAACAAATAGCCCCCCAGCTATTCAAACGTTAACTCAAAACCAGTATCGTTTAACTGGTTTTTTTCTCGCTGCAAGTCCAACTCCGTCATGGCGTGGGTTGCTAAGTAATCTTCTGGAAACACAAGGTGCAGGCTGCTTTTCTCCACACTCATAACAGGTTCAATAATCGCATCCTCGCCACGACCGTGATGCAGCAACACTGCCAAACGCAAAATCACAATTAAACGGCGCAAAGCATTACGGCTGCGTTTACTTAAATTATTAAGTTCTTGGTCGGAAAGTTTACGCCGATGCGTGCGTAATAAGATGGCGATAATTTCTTGTAAAGGTTTACTGAAACCCGGCATGTCGCTGTACTGCATCAGATAGGCGCCATGTTTATGATACTGGTTATGGGCGATGGCTAAACCCACTTCATGCAAGGCAGCCCCCCAACGCAAGTAATCTTCATACTCGGATTCATCAATCTTCCATTTATCGCGCACCTGATAATAAAAGTTAATGGCCGAGGTTTTAACATTGTGCGCATGTTTCATGTCCACCTGAAAGCGCTCTTGCATGGCCTTCACGGTTAATTCACGTACATCTTCGTGTTTCACACGTCCCAGTAAATCGTATAACGCCCCTTCACGCAGGGCGCCATCGCTGTAGGTCAGTTTGTTAATTTCCAGGGATTCAAAGATGGCAATCAGAATGGCCACACCGGCCGGGAATACTTTAAGACGCTGCTCTTTCACCCCTTTAATGTCCAGCTCACCCACCAGCTTAAATTTAAGGATGATGCGTTTAAGCTCTAATAAGGCCGTTAAGTTGATACCGCTGTCGCTTAATTCATAGGCGCGCAACACCCGGTCCACCGCTCGCATGGTGCCCGAACTGCCCACCACATTGTGCCAGCCAAGGCGCTGATAATTAAAACGAATAGACATTAACTCGCGCCGGGCGCTGGCGATGGCCATCTTAAAACCCGATTCGCTAATTCTACCGTCGGGGAAATAACGGTCACTGTAACTTACACACCCCATGTGCAGGCTTTCCAGGCGAATGGGGGCGAAGCGTTCACCAATGACAAACTCGGTACTACCGCCACCAATATCTATGACCAGACGCTTGCCCTCGTCATCGGCCAGAGTATGGGCCACCCCCAGATATACCAGGCGGGCCTCTTCTATGCCCGAGATCACCTCGATGGGAAATCCCAGAGCCGCCTCGGCCTGCTGCATAAACTCACGGCTATTGCTCGCGGCACGCAGGGTATTAGTGCCCAGAATCACTACCTGGCTCCGGTTTAAGGCACTTATGCTCTGGCCAAAACGCTTTAAGCACGCCAGCGCACGCGCCTGGGCATCTTCACTAATACCATGCACCGGATGCAAACCCGCCGCCAACATGACTTTTTCACCACGTTTTTCGATGATTTGCACTTGGCCATTGATCAAACGAGCCAGCACCAAGTGGAAGCTGTTTGAGCCAAGATCGATGGCGGCCAGCATCTGCTGCCCTTGAACACTGTGTTCCAAAGTGTCGGTCATAAAAGCTATCTAAGTCTAATGTGTATCAATCCCCCTATTTTGCATGCTCCGGCACAAGATGCCAGCGAAACTCGCCCTGCAAATTGCTGGTACCTAGTAATAGGGGCTTTCTAAACCTTTACCTAATTGCGCCAAGTGCTATCATTAGCCCCATCAAGAATTCCAACCTCCGCAACACATTACGAGTAGCTAACCACATGAGCGATAACATCATTACCCTAAGCGACGATTCTTTCGAAGCCGACGTATTAAACTCTGATACGCCAGTATTGGTGGATTACTGGGCCGAATGGTGTGGTCCTTGTAAGATGATCGCGCCAGTTCTGGAAGAGATTGCTGAAGAGTATGCCGGCAAGCTGATCGTTGCCAAATTGAACATTGACCAAAACGAAGCCACGCCACCTAAGTTCAGCGTACGTGGTATTCCGACTCTTATGATCTTCAAAGGCGGCAGCGTTGAAGGCACTAAAGTAGGTGCTTTGTCCAAATCACAGCTTACTGCGTTTATCGACAGCACTATTTAATTGATAAGCCTTATCGACAAGCTAGTACCTTTGGCTTGTCGAACCCAGACCATTGCAAGTTATTTTCAGTGGTTTGTGGACTAGAAAAATAAAAGCGACTATAGTCATTCAATAATAAGTTTTAACGAGCGTCCCGCTCACTCTTTTCAAAATACAACCTGTTCCAAGCTCCGCCCAAGAACCCTTCAAATAATCTGCAAGCACCCTATCTATATGAATCTTACCGAACTCAAGAAAAAATCCGTTGCCGACCTTCTGGTATTAGCCGAAGAAATGGGCATGGACAACGTTAGCCGTCAACGCAAACAAGACCTTATTTTTACTATATTAAAACGCCACGCTCGCGGCGGTGAAGACATCTACGGCGACGGTGTACTTGAAATTTTACAAGACGGCTTTGGTTTTTTACGTTCTGCCGACGCCTCTTACCTGGCCGGTCCAGATGATATCTATGTGAGTCCCAGCCAGATTCGCCGTTTCAACATGCGCAAGGGTGACTTTTTAGCCGGTAAAATCCGTCCACCCAAAGATGGTGAACGCTACTTTGCCCTATTAAAAGTAAACGAAGTAAACGGCGAAGCGCCGGAGAAATCCAAAAACAAAATTTCCTTTGAAAACCTTACGCCATTATTTCCTGATAATCGTTTCACCATGGAGCAGGGTAACGGCAGCACCGAAGACATCAGTAACCGCATCATAGATTTGATTTCACCTATCGGTAAAGGTCAGCGCGGCTTGATCGTAGCACCGCCAAAAGCCGGTAAAACCATGTTATTGCAAACCATGGCTCAGTCCATCGCGCGTAATCACCCTGAAGTTGAATTGATTGTATTGCTAATTGATGAACGCCCGGAAGAAGTAACCGAAATGCGCCGCAGCGTACGCGGTGAAGTGGTTGCATCGACTTTCGATGAGCCGCCTTCACGTCACGTGCAAGTGGCCGAGATGGTTATCGAAAAAGCCAAGCGTTTGGTTGAACACAAACGCGACGTGGTAATCTTGCTGGACTCCATTACTCGTCTGGCCCGTGCTTATAACACCGTGATTCCATCATCCGGTAAAGTACTCACCGGTGGTGTGGACGCCCACGCCCTTGAGAAACCCAAGCGTTTCTTTGGTGCCGCTCGTAACGTGGAAGAAGGGGGCAGCTTAACCATTATCGCCACCGCTCTGGTCGATACAGGTTCCAAGATGGACGAAGTAATCTACGAAGAATTTAAAGGTACTGGTAACCAAGAATTGCACCTTGATCGTAAGGCTGCCGAGAAACGTATTTACCCAGCCATGAACATTCGTAAGTCAGGCACCCGTCGTGAAGACTTATTGATGCCAGAAGCCGAACTGCAACGCTTGTGGATCTTGCGTAAGATCATGGCCGACCAGGAAGACATTCAAGCCATCCAGTTCATGGTAGATCGTCTTAAAAATACCAAGACCAACGAAGAGTTTTTCTTAACCATGAAGGGTTAGGATTTAATAAGTTTGTAATCATAAGGCAGCTTCGGCTGCCTTTGTTGTATTAGGAAATAAGTTGTCCTATGAAATATAAGGATTTACGGGATTTCATTGAGCAATTGGAAAAGCAGGGCCAGCTAAAACGCATCACTGCGCCTGTGGACCCCATTCTGGAAATGACCGAAATATGCGACCGCACCCTGCGTGCCGGTGGCCCTGCATTATTATTTGAAAACCCGGTGGGCCATACCATGCCCGTGCTGGCCAATTTGTTTGGCACCCCGGAACGGGTGGCCATGGGCATGGGCAAAAGCGATGTGAGCGCCTTGCGCGAAGTGGGAAAATTACTGGCCTACTTGAAAGAACCCGAGCCGCCAAAGGGCATTAAAGACGCTTGGGAAAAATTACCCATCTTCAAACAAGTGCTCAACATGGGGCCTAAGGTAGTGAAAAAAGCTCCCTGTCAGCAGGTGGTGATTGAAGGGGATGATGTAGACCTGAGTCAATTCCCCATTCAAACCTGCTGGCCAGGCGATGCGGCGCCACTGATTACCTGGCCGTTGGTAATTACTCGCGGCCCTAATAAAGAGCGCCAAAATTTAGGAATTTATCGCCAGCAAGTGATCGCCAAAAACAGGGTGATTATGCGTTGGTTAAGCCATCGCGGCGGCGCGTTGGATTTCCGTGAGTTTCAACAGCTAAACCCAGGCAAACCTTATCCGGTGGCGGTGGCCCTAGGGGCCGATCCGGCTACTATATTAGGGGCAGTGACGCCTGTGCCAGATGCGTTGTCTGAATACGCCTTTGCCGGACTGCTACGCGGCAGTAAAACCGAACTGGTAAAATGCATGGGCAGTGACCTGCAAGTACCCGCCAGCGCCGAGATCGTGTTGGAAGGATTTATCTATCCAGATGATATGGCCGATGAAGGACCGTTTGGTGACCACACGGGTTATTACAACGAGGTGGACAGCTTTCCGGTCATGACCATAGAGCGCATTACCCACCGCAAAGACCCCATCTACCACAGCACCTATACCGGACGTCCGCCCGATGAACCTGCAATACTGGGCGTGGCATTAAACGAAGTGTTTGTGCCTATCCTGCAAAAACAGTTTCCGGAAATTACCGATTTCTATCTGCCGCCCGAAGGGTGCAGTTATCGCATGGCGGTGGTGACCATTAAGAAGCAATACCCGGGTCACGCCAAGCGCGTGATGATGGGAGTTTGGTCTTTCTTGCGCCAGTTCATGTATACCAAGTTCATTATTGTCACCGATGACGATGTGAACGCCCGCGACTGGAACGATGTGATCTGGGCTATTACCACCCGCATGGACCCCACGCGTGATACCACCCTTATCGACAGCACCCCCATAGACTATCTGGATTTTGCCTCCCCGGTTTCGGGCCTGGGCAGCAAGATGGGCCTGGACGCCACCAACAAGTGGCCGGGTGAAACGGATAGAGAATGGGGTGAACCCATCGTCATGGAGCAATCTGTGAAAGACAAGGTCGATAAACTGTGGGATGAGCTGGGTATTTTAGAAGAAGGCACAGCTAAGCCTCCTAAACTATACTGATATGACCCATAAGATCGTCATACAGCCCAGGGGCTTAAGCTTTGAGGCTTTGCCCCATGAAAATATATTAGACGCCGCCACCCGCGCCGGCATTCGCATTCGCAAGAGTTGTGAGAATGGTGTGTGTGAAATTTGCCGGGCCACGTTAGTGGCCGGCACAGTGCAAACCCCTGAAGGGTCTTTTAACGCAGACCACCCAGATGTAAATCCACTGCTAACCTGTGTAAGCCAGGCTCGCAGCGACCTGATTTTGGAGTTAAAGAAAGTGTTAGGACCCGGAGAAATCCCATTGCAGCACATTGCATTTCAAGTAGAAAACGTCACACAACTTAACGATCATGTGTATAACGTTGAACTGTTGGCACCCGCCGGTAAGCTGGCCGATTATCACGCTGGCCAATATCTGGAATTATTAATAGAGGACGGGGAATACCCCTTCACCATCGCCAGCGCACCCGGTAAACGTGAACTGGAATTGCACTTAGGGGTGGACCCTGAAAACGAATCCAGCCTGCAGATTCTTGATCACCTACAAAACAACCCCACCGTGCGGGTGCGTTTGCCCAAAGGGAATGTTTGGCTGAAACCCAATCAAGGGCCCAGCAATTTACACGACCCGTTAATCTTTATTGTGGCCGGTACCGGTTTTGCGCAAGCCAAGGCCATGATCGAAGAACAGTTTAAACACCAGCACAGCGCCTTGTCTTTGTACTGGGTAAATCGTGAGGCCCACAGCTTTTATAGCGAGCTTCCCAAGCAATGGGCACAACAAGGTTTAATTAACTTTCAGCCCATGACCAGCGACAAACCCGACTGTGAGTATTTTTCTCGTCACACAGTGGAAGAGCTCATTGCCAAGGACATCAGTGACATCAGCCAAATTCAAGTGGTGGCCTGCGGCGGCCCGGGATTTGTCTACAGCGTGCTGGATGGGTTAGAAGGCAAAGGGCTCAAACAAAGCCAGATGCAAAGCGACGTCTTTGCCTACGCTCCTCGCCCTCAATAGCCTCTATTTATGGACATCTGATCAATATCTCCTAGCGTTATAAATAGATATTGATTGGTGCCATGCCCTTGAAAATTCTATCCCTCGCCCTATTTACCATGGGGCTGTTATTTATCTTCAATCAGAACCTATCGGCGCAGCCACCGGTTACGCTAAATATAGGCGTTTATCAGGGCTTCGACACAACCTACCCAGACTTGCTAGGTCGGCTAAAACAAACGGCGGCAAGCAGGGGCATACAACTTAACTACAAACTAAACCTACCTGCCAATCGTTCTCTTATGTCGGCCGCCAACGGCAACTTGGATGGTGATATTTTACGACAACCATTTGCGGTGGAGGGATTAACATCATTGGTGCAAGTGAATGTGCCGCTGGCGAGGTTTGAATTTTGGGTATGGGTATTGGCAAACGGTCACTGCCCACCATCAGAAGCAGAACTAGTAAACTTTAAGCCAGTGGGGTTATTGGGAATTAAATATTTTGACCTGGTTTATCGGCACTCTAAGGTCGGGTTTGAGCAAGTCACCGGCATACCCGCCATGGCCAAGATGCTAAAATTGGGGCGGGCTGACTATAGCCTGGCTGGCTTAAAATCCATCGAATTTATCAGTAAGAGCTCGGGCATCAAGTTTAAAACCTGCTTCCGGCGCCCTCACATTTCCTTGGACGGTTTTATGTATTTACACCTAAAACATCAAGCCCTTGTGCCTTTATTAGAGGAGGCCTTTAAACCCTTAGCCCGGCACCAATAAGTAAAATACGATCAGCGTTAAGCTTTGTTTTGCACCATTGAAAATACTAGGCTAGGTGCAAGACGCTTTAACCACAGCGCCATCATGGACAAACCTTCCCCCACCGCAATTTCTTTCGCGCCTTTATTCAGTTTATTAACTATGATGCGCGCGCATTTATCCACATCCATGCCTGCGGCAATATCGTCATCATCCACACCAAATTTTTCACCATCTGAGGTGACCGCATTTTTAGAGACATCGGTTTTAATAAACCCTGGAGTGATGGTGCTCACTTGAATACCGTGTTCGGCCACTTCCGCTCGTAGGGCGTCAAAGAAGCCCATGACCGCATGCTTGGCAGCACAATAACCGGTGCGCCACTTAACGCCCACCTTGCCCGCGACGCTGGAGGTCACCGCCATATGGCCGCTGCCCTGCTTTACCATGACAGGTAACACCGCCTTGGTTAAGGCGATCTGGCCAAACACATCTACATCCAGCAGGGTTTTATAGGTGCTTAAGCTAGTATCCAAACATAAAGAACGCTGACTGATGCCAGCATTATTAATCAATACATCGATAGTTTTGAATTCATTTAATACCTGAGACACTTTTTCAGGCATGACATCAGGCTCCAGTAAATCTAGCGGCAGCACCAAAATGTTTTCGGCTTTGGCACCCAGGGTGATACAACTTTGTTTCACACGCTCAAGCTCTGCAACACGGCGGGCCGATAATACTAATTGCGCCCCCTGCTTCACATACTGTTTTGCCAACGCCTCGCCTATGCCGGAGGAAGCCCCGGTAATCCAGACTACTGCCATGATGTCACCTTTATATTTATTGTAGTTTTACGCCAGCCAACGTTCATTGCTTGCCGATAATATCCAGCTTGGGCATCAAACCCTGCACCACATACGCGTAAACATTCTCACAGTTTGTGAGACCTTTCTCAATGTCCTTAAATATCCGAGCAGAAAAGCCATCGGTTAACACCATGGTTTGTTCTTCCTGCAATATTTTCTCGACCCGCTGTTTTGATAGATCCAGCTTATTCATGGCCATGTATAACCCGGATTGAAAGCCTGCTGTCATTTTTGGAATGCGGGACTTGCCACATTCATGAGCCACCACCGCATGAGCCATTTCTTGGGCCACATAAAACTGATTGGACTCGGCCTGAAGCTTGCTCACTGGCAAGGCCACCAGTATAAAAGCTAGCCTCAAAGAAAACAGGCGAGCGTGATGGTTTAAAGACATTGTAATTCCTTCCTTTGAATTTACAGGTCTGGTTGGTACAACGATTCCAAGCCATTACATATTTACTGCTTAGGGGATTTCATAATAGCTGTGGTTAAGAAACACTCAAGGGCGCAGTTGCGCAATAAGCAACATCGTCGTGGCCTAGCTAAGAGTTTGTAATGAAAACAGGAAATTAACGAAGGGGGATAGCAGGAATATCGATTCTTGTGTTTTTCTTACTGGCATAAAAAAGCAGCTCAAAAGCTACTTTTAAGGATAATGGTGTGACCTAGACCAGCAGGAATGCTGATTCCAAAGCTTTTGTTACAGGCATAAAAAAGCAGCTCGAAAGCTGCTTTTAAGGATAATGGTGTGACTTGAACCAGCAGGAATATCGATTCTTGTATTTTCTTACAGGCATAAAAAAAGCAGCTATAAAAGCTGCTTTTTAGAATAATGGTGCCCAGACGCGGAATCGAACCACGGACACGAGGATTTTCAATCCTCTGCTCTACCGACTGAGCTATCTGGGCGTCTCTGCAAGCCATGGCTTGTCGAGGTGGCGTATTAAACCTGTATTTGGTTTTAGTGTCAAGCGCTGGGTTAGTCCGAATGTAATTAATTTATGCTTACATTTCAGCAACATAGCAATTATAAGCTAGCCGGTTGTGGGGGGCACAAATCCCTCAGCCTGATCCACCGCTTCACCGGCGAAGTACTTGGCCATTTGCTCCTGTAAGTATTTGCGGGAAGTCATATCCATCATATTGAGCTGTTGCTCATTGATGATGCGGGTCTGATGCTCCAGCCAATCCATCCAGGCTTGTTGGCTAATGTGGTCGAATACATCCTGTCCCTTGGGCCCTGGAAAGGGAATCTTGCTCAGCCCAGGCAGGTCTTTCTGAAAACGGCGACAAAACACCATTCTTACGTCTGTATCACTCATAGGGCATCCAATAGTTTTTTCACCGGAGCAGCCAAACCCACGCTGGCCGGTTGTTTAAGGTTATACCAAAGTATTTGCGCTTCGCCTATCTGCTCTACCTTGTCTTTTAGGGTAATACGCAGAGGGTGAATATCCAGATGATAATGGCTAAAGGTATGGCGAAATGGCTCTCCCGCCTGCACCTGCGACACCTTGCAGTTATCCAGCATGGGATGCTGTAAAGCTTCGTCTTGTATGTCTTGCTGAGGAAATATCCACAGCCCACCCCACAACCCACTGTTGGGTTGCTGACGTAACAGCACTTCCCCCTGATGCTCGATGATTAACATGCGAGTGCTCTTAACGGGTTTTTCTTTCTTGGGTTTACTGTTGGGAAATTCTTTTACTCGCCCTAACGCATAAGCTTCACATTGCGGCATGAGCGGGCAAATTTCACACTGGGGTTTACTGCGTGTGCACAGGGTCGCCCCTAAATCCATCATGGCTTGAGTGTAATCCCCTGTGCGTTTTTTGGGGGTGTAGCCTTCAGCAATTACCCACATGGCATCGCTGATTTTTTTGTTGCCCGGCCAGCCTTCGATGGCGTGAAAACGACTCAATACCCGCTTCACATTGCCATCAAGGATGGCGCTGTCCATGCCCATGCTAATACTGGCAATGGCCCCAGCGGTGCTACGGCCAATGCCCGACAGGCCTTCCAGCAGTTCAGCATCACGGGGGAATTCTCCGTTGTAATCATTCACTATGGTTTGTGCACATTTATGAAGATTGCGGGCCCGCGCGTAATACCCAAGACCCGTCCAGTGATGCAACACTTCATCGCTGGTGGCGCGGGCCAAGGCTTGCACATTGGGGAACGAATCCATGAAGCGTTGGTAATAGGGAATAACTGTAACCACCTGGGTTTGTTGCAGCATGATCTCAGAGACCCATACTCGGTAAGGGGTCTTATTATGTTGCCAGGGAAGATCATGACGTCCGTGCTCATCAAACCAGCCAAGCACGGCCTTACTAAACAGGGACAAAGGTTTCATGGTAAAAATAAAAATTCAGGCGATCAAACGGAGGGCAAGCCTACCAAAAGCTGGCCGCCTATGTAAGCCTCTAGCTGCTCCATGGGCATAGGTTTGGCGATGTAATAACCCTGCCCATATTCGCAATGGTTGTCTTTTAAAAAATCCAATTGGGCCTGGGTTTCTATGCCCTCGGCCACCACCTTCAGGTGCAGCTTGTGGGCCATGGCAATCACCGCCGCGGTAATTTCCATGTCGTTGCGGTCTTTGGGAATGTCCATGACAAAGGAGCGGTCTACTTTTAAGACATCGATGGGAAAACGTTTCAGGTAACTAAGAGAAGAATAGCCTGTGCCAAAATCATCAATCGCAATGGAAATGCCCATCTCTTGAATTCGGCGCATGGTGAGAATGGCGCTTTCCACGTCCCCCATAAGGGTACTCTCGGTGATCTCCAACTCCAGTATCTCCACCGGGCAACCGGTAACTTGCAGGGTTTCCTGAATGTGATGAATTAACTCCGGGTCGCTAAATTGCCGGGCCGATAAATTCACTGCCACCTTGGCATATTCAGGCCATAAACCTGAATCAATTAGGCGTTTCACCTGCATACAGCTTTCCCGCAACACCCATTTGCCAATGGGCACAATCAAACCACTCTCTTCGGCGATGGGAATAAATCGATCCGGACTAATCATATCCTTGCCCTTGGGCAGCCAGCGAATAAGCGCTTCGGCGCCAATAAATTCACCGTCGCTTAAATTGGTTTTGGGCTGATAAAAAATAACAAACTCATCTTGTGCCTTGATGGAATCCCGCAGATTTTTTTCAATCTCAAGGTACCCCATCATTTCGTTATTCATATCTTGTGAGAAAAACTGGTAGTTATTGCGCCCCATGGCCTTAGCCTGATACATAGCCATGTCGGCGTTACGCATTAGGATGGAGCCTGAATCCCCATCACTGGGCCCTAGCGTAATACCAATGCTAACGGTGGTAATCACTTCTTGATTGTTAATGGCAATGGGTGTGCCCAGGCGAGTAAGTATTTTTTCACAAATATGGCGCACCCCATTACTGGAATCTATGTCGCTGAGTAACACCGTAAATTCATCGCCACCAATGCGCGACACGGTATCACTTTCGCGCACACTGGTTTCCAAGCGCCGAGCAATTTCAACCAATAATTGATCCCCGGCTTCATGGCCCAGACTATCGTTAATGCGCTTAAACTGATCTAGGTCGATAAACAATAAGGCTATCAACGTGTTCCGTCGCCGACTTTCGCTCACCGCTTTTTCCAGGCGATCGATGAAAAGGCGTCGATTGGATAAACCGGTTAACGGGTCAAAGAAAGCCAGGGTTTCCATCTGTAACTGGGCATTTTTTAAATCAGTAATATCACTGATGGCCCCCATGTAGCCGTACACCTCGCCCTTACCATCGTGCAAGACACTGGCTTCAATAATACTCCAGGTAATGTCCTCCCCTTTTTCAAAACCCACTTCCACCACAAAATCCTGATGGTGCTGCATAAGTGCCGACCAGGCTTTGAGTGCGCGGCGCCGATCCTCAATACGAATACGCGACAGCCAGTTTTCCAAACTGGCACTGGGTTGTTCCATGCCGGTAATTTGCGACCACCGGTTGTTCACATAGGTAATATTATGTTCCAAATCCACCTGAAAAATACCCACCGGCGACACGGCGGACAGTTGTCGAAATTTTTCTTCGCTTGCCCCTAGGCGATCATTTTCCTGCTCTATTTTGCTAAGCATATCGTTGAATACATCCACCATATCGCCCAATTCGTCTTTCACCCCACGTTCGGCGCGCAAGCTGTAATCTTGTTGTTCACTAATGGTACGCGCTGTACTGGAAATTTTTTGAATGGGTTTAATCAACATTTGTTGCAGGTAGCGGGCAATCATGAAGGCCAATGCAATCACTAACAAAGACACAATAAATATAAATTGTATTTGCTGCTGCCAGCGATTATTAATCCACAGCAAACTCAAATCGATATACAAGGTACCCACCACCAAACCATCTAATTCGATGGGAGCAAATATTTCTATATTGTCATCTATGGTCATGGCCGAACTGGTGGCGTTGGTGGGGCAAGCTTTTTGATCTAACTGGGTAAAATGGTGCAGTGCAAAAACGTCACCACCACTGTCGTAAATGCAGGCCATAATCACATTAGGGTTTTCACCCAACGCCGTTAAATTGGCTTCAGCCTGGTGGGTGTCGGCAAATACCAGAGCGGCAGTACTGCGATTGGCCACCACGTCGGCCAGGATGCGCATGTCTTCGGACACATTTTTAATTTGGTAATAGCGGTCGTAACTCACCAATGCCAAGCTGGTTAACACCACCGCCAAAACGCTGGTTAATAAAATGCTGGCGATGAGCTTGGTTCTTAAGTGCAGCAACCTTATCAACTTCATGCAGCGCTCTCCTGCACGATGTTAGCTGGCCGATAAACGCCATTGTTATTTAGTATCTGCATGACCAACACTGACCCATTCCATTGCAGTTTTAACCTTCAGCACCCATTCCACAGGTTTACTTTTTGTCGGTGTGAATTTCACTGGCCACCTCAAGTAGATTGGCAGCAAAGGTTAACCCCGACAGTTTTGCCAGGCTTAAATTTATATGCAGGCGTACCCGCTTCTTTTCCAGTACAAACGACACCATGCCAATGTCCCAGTGTTTATTACCATCCACAACAGTTAACACACTGTGTTCGCTCACCAGCTTTCTAAGAGAATCAGAGGGTACGGATTTAGGGTCAGAGATAATTAACAGATGGCAGGAATGGGCTTGCTGAAGTGAGCTGATGGATTGAATGGTCACCGGTTTATTAAACACCGTGCGCCCCACCATTTTTTGCAGGGTACCACCATAACTGTCTGGCCCCAGCTGACAGACCTGAAAACTGTCTACCTGTTTACGCTCGGCCGGCCAAAATACAAACTTGCTGATTTGATATAAATAGGCGGCTTTTATTTGATGGGTTTTCAGTTCTGCATGGCACACAGGCACCATACAGCTAAAAATAAGCGCTGCAAAAGTAGGCACGAAGCAGATCTGCCGCCAACCCTTGGCCATAAATGAACAATTCCGAGTCTTAACTGGGCAGTGCGACGCGCACCACCACCTAAAGATTAGGTGGGTTTAACGGGTAACGCAAACCAGGCCAGCGCAACGCTGGCCTGCTAAAAAGCAATTATTTGCAGGGGATAAGGAGGGGTTATTACTGGGCCGAATTAAGCTTTGCGATGGTGTTTTCTATGCCATCACGCTGAATTTGTTCGTTAAATTGCGCGCGGTAGGTTTTCAACAATCCTAGGCCTGCAATGTTGGCATCATATACCAGCCACTGGCCCTGTTTGGAGTGATACAGGCGGTACTTGAGGCGAATTGGGCTGCCACCGGCCATGTGAATATCCGATACCACAATGGCTCTATCACCCTTCTTGCTGTACTTGGTCTCACCATAGGTCACATCCTGGCCTGTATAGGCTTTGAAAGCGCCGGAGTAGGTCTTGATCAACAAGCGTTTAAAGCCTGAAGTGAAGTCCTGCTTTTGCTGGTCATCGATGGTCTTCCAATGTTTACTGAGCACATACTTAGCCATTCTGGGCTGATCGATAATGGGGATCATCTGTGTCTCAATGAGATTGGCCAAAAACTCCGGGCCCGTCGCCATCTGCTCTTTATTGGCTAGGATAGTGGTTAATACTTTGTCAGAAACGGCCTTCACAATAACCTGAGGGTCCACCTGCTCGGCTTGTGCAGGCATTACTAGTGCCACCAACAAACTCAATATACTGAATATTCGTACCATTTTGCTTCTCTCCTTTAATCTTTGCTCAGTTTACTACCGGCAGATATATATATAAAGACACCGATTCTCAAATCATTGTTCCACAAGAGAGACAATATTACCCTTGTCGATGCCACTTTCCGTGGTCGTGTACAAAACCAAATTCCATTAATACTCTTAGCTTAGCAGTCTCATCCTCAACCCACAGGCTGCACTTTTGCTCATCGCTCCACTGG
>Ga0209825_1000462_pt1 | contig 30065 bp, 25 predicted proteins | sample EN8Hudsemesocosm_FD_184631 | JGI IMG/M metagenome (GOLD analysis project Ga0209825, IMG submission 184631) | Methane-oxidizing microbial communities from mesocosms in the Hudson Canyon - EN8B Hudson Canyon (SPAdes) (version 2) | ecosystem: Environmental > Aquatic > Marine > Cold seeps | place...
GATGAATTCAATGAAAATGTATTTTTAAAGTCTGAACCAGCCATTATTTATGACGATTTTATTGAGTTGGATAAGAAGAAAAAGGCATGAATTAAGCGGGTTACGTGTTTGCGTTGCTTATCTAGCCATATTTCATGGGGTACAGCGGAATACCTAAATAATCAAGCTGGCTGACCCTTGATATTCTTGATATTTAGTGGATTTTTTTGTTATACATTTTGTATGTTTACGCCACTGCTTTAAGGTTTATTTTTAACCCTTTTACTATTCTCTGTACAGTATCCCAACGTGGCTGTGTATCTCCAGATAAAGCCTTATATAAACTTTCTCTATTTAACCCTGTAATTTTAGCTAAGTTTGCCATTCCCTTCGTTTTAGCAATATGCCCTAAAGCCACTAAAAAAACACTTGGGTCATCGTCGGAATAAGCCTCATTAAGATAACTTACAATTTCTTCTTCATTGTGAAAAAACTCAACTGGGTTATATGGTTTTAATTCAATAGCCATTATGACTCCTCAACTAATATTGCCAACTCTTTGGCTTGTTTAATATCTGCTTGCTGACTAGATTTATCGCCTCCGCAAAGCAATACAACCATCTTATTATTACGGATTACAAAATAAACACGATAGCCTTTTCCTACAAAAATTCGCATTTCACTCACGCCTTGACCAACAGGTTTAATATCACCTAGATTTCCAAGTATCGCTCTATCCATACGGATAGCAATAGCTTTGACTACTTGTCGATCTTTTAATTTCTTCATCCACTTGATGAAAATAGGTGTGGTAACAAGCTCGTATTTCATACGTGCGAATTGTAGCTGACTAGCTACAGAAAATAAAGCTAAATTTTATCATCAAGGCATCAAGGCATCAAGGGGTCAGCCAGCTTGATATTTCTGTTTTGACCAAATAAAAAAAATCTAATTTGTGTCCACACTTACTGAGCTCTATAGAGGTTGTAAATTCTGGTGACTTATCAAATCAAACTGGCTGACCCCTTGATATTATTAGGGCTTTACTTATTACTAGAGTCACTATTACTAGACTGAGATTGAGTATTTGCACTCTCAGTTGATGTATTAGTTGACCCAGAACTTTCAGCTGGAGGAGCAACATTTTGTGCATTATTAAAGCTTTTCTTTGATTCGACTGGTGCTATCTTATTTGCTCCGTTAAAACTTTCAGATACATCTCTTACTTGAGAACTTGAATTATTCGAATTATTTTTTGCTACCATTTTCATCTCCGTATTTATAAAATTATTAGTGGCAGTTGATATGCCAATTATTAAGGTCAATATCACGCCTAAAATAAAACTAAATAACGATATTGAATCCAAAACCTCTAAAATTGAATCATTTGTATTGTTACCCGCAATCAAGGCTTCTAAATGGGTAGCATTTCTTGTGAAGATAAATAATAGAGAAAAAAGGCAAATAGTAAAACTTAAAATCGATACTACAAATACAATTAACAGTGTTATTGAACTAACTCCAAAAGCAGTTAGAAGTGTCATCAATAATCCTATTCCTCCAGCAGATAAAAATAATAAACTTTTATCATATTCTAATTTGGTACTGAACCAAGCATGTGCTTTTGCAGAATAAAACTCTATTTCTTTTTCTTTAGACATATTCAATCCTAAACTTTCCATTTAGCCCTAACCCCGCGGTGACTGGCGGTTTTCCTTGGTAATGGTAGCGGGAACGCGGACGATTACCAAGGAAAATTAGCCTGTCGAACGCTTAGTTATTTAGGTTCTGGAGCCATGCGACAGATCCTTAATAACTGAGCTTTCGACTGGGTACCAGTCACCGCGGTGTTATTGAGGAACTGGAGCGCAGCTCCAGTTCCTCAATAACTATTACTTCTAAAGCAATTTCGCCTCAGTATTACAATATCAACTCACTTTTCCTTACTATTGAAATAAAAGCTCAATTCAGCTCTATTTTGACAATACCAAGGCAAATGTTTTGTAGAATTTGATATTACAGGGTTAATAAGGCAAAATTACTTTGCTATTTTTACTGAGTGTATCTACTAGGCAATATTATGTCAAGCCCTGCTAATCGCAAGTTGACGGATCATGTTTAGCAGATTTTACGTGTTAAACATGATGCAATTAGTTCTGAAAAAACTTACTGTGACTTGGTACGTCAGTATGTAAAGTTCCATAAAATTCTGTGAGGATAAAAAGAGCAGCCAGTTTGCTTTCCGCTAGGTTCTACTTGCCTAAATCAAGCCGAAAATATCACTTCTTCAATCAATGCTAAAGAGTCTTCGATATGCTCAAAGCTATGTGAGCCTCCGTCATAACAAACCACATTCGCTTGATCTTGATATTTTTCTAAAGTCTTTTGCGCATCAATCAATTCATCGGCTTTATCTAATAAAATCGTACGACTAATTTTTTGCGTGCTATTTGCTAATTCTTTTTCATACGAATCATACTGATCGCAATGCGTCTGCGCCCAATCATAAGCCGCCGCTGTTTCATAGTTTTCAGTCACTCCGATAAACTGTACCAATAGTTCACTCGGACTAATCGCCGGATTAATCATAATCGCTTTACAGCCAGTTTTCATCGCGAGATATTCACTGGTAAAACCGCCCATTGATGATCCCATAAAAACCACATCATAAGATTGATCTAAATACTGATTCCATTCAAATAGCATATCTTCAACAAGGCCTTCAAAATCACGGTAATCAACATTGGGCGCATAAAAAACAATTTCTTTTTGCGCGCAAAAAGCTTGCATAACGCGCAACTTATCTTTACTAACTAATAAATCGCCAGCTAAATCTAATGAAGCTGAATTAAACCCGTGTAGATAAATGATTACTTTTTTCTGCATATAAACCTCTTTTTTTAATTATTATTCGCTTAGGCGGCTCAGTGTATCTTGTCGGTAGTATAATTCCAGCATTTGATAAACAGCCTGAAAATGTTCATGTAAAATCTCGGGGGCGCAAAAAAAATACTCACTAAATACGGCAAAAAACTCCGCTGGACTGGTTGCGGCATAGGCATCCACACAAAGTCCATAATGATGCTGTAGTCGCTGATTTAAACACTCGTAAGCCTGACTTAAGGTATCTGTCCACTGTTCTGAATACATCGAATAATGCAGCGGTGGCATACCGTTTGCACTACCGTTAAGGTAGTCTAGTTTATGCGCAATTTCATGGATCACAACATTATGCCCTTGTCTCCAATGTGCCATATCTCGCTCAATATCCTGCCAAGACAAAATGACCGGACCTCGCAACCAGGCTTCACCACTCAATAAGCGCTGATCTCGATGCACAATACCAAACTCATCGCTTACATCACGATCCACCTGAAAAGCATCTGGATAAATAAGGATATGACTCCAACCCTTAAATAGCGAAAGGCCTAAACTCAAAACGGGTAAACAGGCTTGCATAGCAATCAGCACACGCATTTGCTCATTAAGTTCAAACCCCTGTACGCCATCAATGTTTTTATCATGCAAAAACAGCGTAGTCATCTCACGCAAATGTGCCTTTTCTACAGCACTCATCCTCTGTACCAAAGTCAGCGTTTTAAGCGCATTTTCCCAGTGTTCATGCTCAATCGGATAACGCTGTAAAAGATAAATGATTCTGGCACGCTTAAATAAATTCATATCCCCCTTCTCTTTGATTCTTAAGCGTAAACTTATGGACAATACGATTTATTATTGTTTCCTACGAAAAATGCAGTAAATCGCCTTGCTTATCAAACGCCAAATATTTTGATAAACTTCCTCCATTTTGTACGGTTTGAAACATTGCCTTTAAAGGCGCTTCAGCTTGTTCAGCCGTTGGGTGCATGCCATTAATACCCGATAAACAGGCAATCAAAACGATATCCCACGGCTGTTCCATCTGTTTAGATTCTGTCACTAAATCTTCAAAGTTAGTTAACTCATCTAAATCTTTATCAACACACATAATCGCTTCTAACATGCCTCCCTTCCCAGAGTGGAAGCTCTCTTTATCTTCCTCTTTATGCGCATCAGGTAATGAAGCTTGTAAAAAAACAAAGAGAAAACGCTGAGGTTCACTTTGCTCTTTTCCAACAACTAATAGGCTTTTGTAGTCAGTGATTTCGGTCATATTATGTTTTAGTTTCAGTTAATTAATGGATTACTAAACAACCAACCGCTAAAGCAGGGTGAATTAGAGTTTGACGATGGTATGTCATGATACAGGGCGAATATACCCATCACACTTGAATGTGCAGTTTTTTCAACCGTCATCCTCGCATGCTTTTAGCGGGGATCTACTTAAAACACTAGACTCCCGCTAAAAGCATGCGGGAGTGACGGGAAATGAATTTTCTGCACCTTCATGTAGTTTGGGTATAGCTCTAAAGCAGGCGTTAGCACTATGGCTCTATTTTATCAGTAATCACGGACTCTTCTACGGATTAAAAATCAAGCTAATTTTTCTATCCTCAGAATATTCTGATAGTCGCTAACTCTTTATGTTAGTTGAGTTGTTTTATTATGCTACTCGAAATCAAAATAAATGGCTATGTCACCGTTAAGTGTGGAAAAACAACAACTCTTAAAGCCCTCCCTTGCTGGGGAGGGTTGGGTGGGGAGAAGTTAAAATAAGATATTGCAAGTTTCTCTTAATTACTGACAAAGACATGAAAGAAATATTGATAACATACTTTCTATTTCCCCTCACCCAACCCAATCATGTTGGGCTATCCCTGCCCAACACCCTGCGGGTAAATGCAAATACGATCCTGTCGTATTTGTCCCTTTGGAGAGGGCTTTTAAGAACAAATGTAATTAAAAAAATCCACACTTAACGGTGACATAGCTAAATAAATTCATTTGCCTTCAATATCGCTTTTTCTAATCCGCAGAAAACTCGCAAACCGAGGAATTCCTCTCTGGGTTTTTCCGAAATATTTATAAGTAATTATCGCTCCAATTTTGGCAGGGTTCTGTCGCTGCTGTAAATTAAATCCACTGCCTACTTTAAAGCGTAAACCATTAGGCATCTCGACCAATAAAGCACCTAATAATCCACTAAACTTTCCTTTGCCAGCTATATGGGCAATCACTGTGGCTTCGGCATCATAAAAGGTTTTTACTTTTAATACATCAGTGTTACGTCCTGAATGATATAAAGCCTCTGCATGATGAAGCATTAAGCCCTCGCCCCCCGCAGCAACCACTTGATTTAATGATTGCATCAATGCAGTTTTGTCATTCAAGCGATATTGTTTAACTATTTGCAAATAAACACTGTCTGATTGCTCAAGCAAATCCTGCAGTGCTTTTAAGCGTAAATTAAATGTTTGCTTTAAATGAGGAAGGTCAAACACAAAATAGCGTACACGTTTCCATTCATCATCCACTGCCTGTTTTTTTCTAACAATACTCACTAAGCGTTGAAATTCTCCACGTGCTAACCAAAGCTCACCATCTAATGCCTGTTTTGGAAAAGACTGGATAAACCAAGCCGGTGCAGCATAAATATTGCCCTGCCTAGAGACCAGTTGTCGCCCATTCCAATAAGCACGAACACCATCCAACTTCTCACTCACCCAGTATTGGGAAATATCTTCTACGCCCTGATACGTTTTCGCCAAAGAGAGCGGCGGTTTACCCGCATAACTATTTGAGTAAACAATGAGCAACAAGAAAAAAGCACATGTAATACGCATGACATCCTTTTTAAAGCAAGATCGATAAAAGTATATTTACTAAGCAATCGCCCTCTAGAGCAGAGGGGAATAGAGAGTTTAACGATTGCCTGTCATAGTGCATGAGCAAGCCATTATTTTAACAACAATGCCACAATGCAAAACTTGATTGTTTTTACTCATCGCAAACATTTGATTCTGAGTTTTCTTCTAAATAAGGCTCAGTCATTTTCATCATGTCAGGAGCAACCCCTTTCATGATTTCAGCGCATTTTTTCATCTCTTGGATGGTCGGATTCGTCATCATGTCTTGACCATATGACACAACCGCTGCCTGTGCTTGACTGCGTTTGCCGGCCGCACATAAAGCCTTAATCTCAACCCCCATTTGCTCGCCTTTTTGCTTGATAGCCTTCATTTGTCCTTGATCAATATTCTGCATACAAACCTGCATTTTCTGTACTTTTTGCATCATACCTTGCATTTGTTGCGGATTGCCGCCGGTAAATCCCTCGGCATTTGCTAACAAAGGCATTAGCGCTACTAAAATCACAATTGCTTTTTTCATTGTTATCTCCTACTAAAATTAAAAAAGGCTAGACTAATAATATCTAATCTAGATTTGAATAACTGATGTTACGCAGAGTGTTAAATTGTAGGCTGGGTTAGGCTTTCTTGCGTAGCAATAAAGTCGTAACCCAGCATGCCTGAATGTGCGTAAAATTCTGGGTTACGTTTGCCGCGCTACGCTTGCAAATCTAACCCAGCCTACCTTGTAGCGCTTTGTTTCATGACCTTTAATGCTTAAATTTAAGTAAGACCGCATAACATCAGCTATTTAATCTTTAAACAGTTTTTTATACTCACCAAAGCCTTCTTTTTCTAAATCTTGCTTAGGAATAAAGCGTAACGAGGCGGAATTAATGCAATAGCGCAACCCAGTTGGTTTCGGCCCATCATTAAATACATGGCCCAAATGTGAACTTGCCTTGTTGCTGACCACTTCTGTTCTTACCCCAAAAAAACCTCTGTCTTCTTTTTCGAGAACATTTTGTGGCGCAAGCGGCTTAGTAAAACTTGGCCATCCAGTACCCGACTTAAACTTATCACTTGAGCTAAAAAGTGGCTCACCTGAAACAATATCAACATAAATGCCTGCTTGTTTATTATCCCAATATTCATTCTTAAATGATGGCTCTGTTCCCGATTTTTGCGTCACTTTATATTGTAACGGTGTTAGTTTCTGTTTAAGTTCCGCTTGCGTTGGCTTACTATAATTCGCTGTCTTTTCAACATGATCTGTCGCTGCCTGCTTCTCACCCCAAATGGCTTTTAAACGTTTATCGCGCCCACAATTCCACCGGTACGCTTTGTAACGAATAGGGTTACTTTTATAGTAGTCTTGATGATAGCTTTCCTTACCCTTTATCGGATAAAAAACACTGGTATTTAATATCGGTGTAACCACTTTATTATTTGGAAACTCTTTTGTGATTTGTAACTTTGATTGCTCAGCAATCTGCCTTTCTTGTTCGCTAGCAACAAAAATTGCACTTAAATAACTCGGGCCTTTATCGCAAAACTGTCCTTTAGCATCAAAAGGGTCAATATGCTGCCAGTAATAGTCGAGTAATTTTTTATAGCTTACTTTAGTTGGGTCATAGCTAATTTCAACGGCTTCATAGTGACTAGTATGATTACCGCTATAGGTTGGGTTTTGTAAAATACCGCCCGTAAAACCGGATACAACACTAGTAACTCCTGTCAGTTTCTCGAAGTCTGCTTCCATACACCAAAAACACCCCCCCGCTAAAATGGCTTTATCTGCCGAGGCATTAAAAGACAAACTCAGTAAGCTAATTAATAACAGGCCGGGTAATTTTTTTTTCATTTAGATTCTTCCTTAATCGTATTCTAAAAAACGCTAACAGTCCCATTAGAATAAGCTAATACTGGTACGACTTCAAGCTCAGATCGTTGAACTACTTTCATAAATTTTTGCAAATACATATTCATTCGCTAAAAATAAACGCAATAATTTAGGATCAAATTTTTCAGGGCGGGAGCGCCCATCCCCATGGCGAATAATTGAAATCGCTTTTTCATGGCTAAATGCGGGCTTATAGGGCCGAGGAGATCGTAAAGCATCATACACATCGCATATTGCAACAATACGCCCAGCTAAGGGAATATTTTTTCCACTTAATCCCTTAGGGTAACCACTGCCATCCCAGCACTCATGATGTGTTAACGCAACTTCTCCTCCCAATTTTAGATAAGGTGAAATACTCGCATTGGATAAAATACGCTCACCAATAATCGTATGTTGCTTTACTTGCTCAAACTCTTCCTCAGTCAGCGCGCCCTTTTTTTGTAAGATGCTATCGGGAATAGCAAGCTTACCAATGTCATGTAAGGCGCTGGCATAATACAACCCGTCAATATACTCCTCTGATAAGCCTTTGAGTTCCGCCAATTGCTTTGCATAAAGACCGATTCGTCCCACATGCGCGCCAGTATCATCATCACGATATTCGGAGGCAATGATGAGTGTGCGGATCGTCTCAATATGGCTAAGTTGAATATCTTCAGCATCTTGCTTAACTGTCCCCTCAAGTATCTGCTTTTCATTGAAAAGATGATCTTGATACGCTTTCACCTTGAGCGTGTTGCGCACCCGCAGCCAAAGCTCTTCTCTATCTATGGGCTTGCTTAAAAAATCATCTATGCCTAAAGATAATGCTTTTAAACGTGTTTCTCTGTCCGTTAATGAACTGATAATTAATATCGGTGTGTATTCAATGGTCTCATTCTCTCTGATGCTTTTTATGACATCAAAACCCGTGAGCCCAGGCATCATCAAATCAAGTAAAACAATATCGACGCGGTCATTTTTTAAATAGTTCAAAAAATCACTGCCCGAATTGAAACAGATAGTCTTATAACCTTCATGCTCCAATAAAGTGCTTAATAAACTGGTAACGCTGCGTTCATCGTCAACAACCGCGACCAATGATGATTTAGCAGTTTTAGTCTTCATGGCTTAATATTTTTTTAACTAGATCTAAAAACTCACGATATTTTATCGGCTTAGACATGTATTCATCAAAACCATTTTCTAAAATACGTTCCCTATCGCCAGGCATTGCAAACGCAGTCAGTGCAATAATTGGCGTATATTCTAAATTGGGATCTTGCCTCATTATGCGACACGCTTCCATACCATCCATTTCTGGTAATTGAATATCCAGTAAAATTAAATCGGGCGATAATGCTTTTGCATTAATAATACCGGCTTCTGCATTGGTATCAACCGTTACCTGATAGCCTTGCTGTTCAAGTAACATTTCCATCAATTTAATATTATTGGGGTTATCCTCAATTAATAATATCTGTGCTTTATTATTTGACATCATTTTTCCTCAACAAGTTTTCTATATAGCCGACAAAACCTTGCTGATCGATATTGTATTTTTCAATGACATCTTTGACCTTACCCGAAAGTTGTCGAATATCTTCTTCGGTAATAATTTTAGCCGTGACAATAACAACCGGGACATGATGTAAATTATTAGTCTGCAAATAAGCTACGATATCAAACCCCGTGACGCCTGGCATCATCAAATCCAAAATAATCAGGTCAGGAATTTGTTTTTCGATCATCGCAATGGCTTGCTCGCCTGAATAAGCTTTTTGTATTTCAATCTTATCCTGCTGTAAATACGTGCTAATTAAGTTAATTGAATTGGGATCATCATCTACAACTAAGACTGAATAATCTCTATGTAATGATTCATCAATCGGTATACCCGCAGATATCACCGCTCTTAATAAGCTATTTCGGCTCACTGGCTTATTCACAATACCTTTAGGTTGAAATGCAATACCTGCCGTATCTAGCTCGCCTAGTTGCACGAGTATTAAAGGTATTGGGTGTTTAAGGTCAGTAAAACAAGGGCTTTTTTGTAATTCAGTTAACTCACGGCCACTCACTTCAGCAATAACCGCATCAACTTCATGTTTAGCTATATAGTCAGATATTCCAATAACCTCTGTACTGCGATAAACCTCTATTCCAACATTCTCCAAAATCGATCTGACCATTGAGGCATCTGAGTCATCATGATTAATCACTAAGACGCGTTTTTTATGCTGTAAAAAATGATTTAAAGCATCTTCATTTGAGAAGGAAACGCTTTCAATAGGTAAACAGACAGTAAAGCAGCTGCCTTTTCCAAGTTCTGATTGAACATCAATACAGCCACTGTGCAACTCAGTCAATCGTTTAACCATTGCTAAGCCTAGCCCTGTTCCTTGATATTTTTTAGACAATGAGCTATCTAATTGTTCAAACGGAATAAATAATTTATCGAGGTCTTTAGGATCAATTCCAATACCGGTATCTTCAATAGTCACCGAGACAAAATCCTGTCGTCGCCTGTCATCAGCCGCCGCACAGGCTGGAATTTCATTCAAATGTAAGTGCGTGCTAATGGTAATACTGCCATTGTCCGGCGTAAACTTAGTCGCATTAGATAATAAATTAAACAAAACTTGTTTGATTTTTCGCTCATCCGCCGATATTTTGTCAACTTGCGAATCAAGCTTAAGGTTAAGGTGAATATTATGTTTGCTGGCTTTTTCTTTTATGATTGAGATAGAACGTTCAACAATCTCATTAAGTTCAAAAGTGGAGCAGTCTAACTCCATTTTACCGGCTTCAATTTTTGATAAATCAAGAATATCGTTAATTAAACTGAGTAAATGCTGTCCACTCTCAAAAATAACCCCTAACCCTTCTTCTTGTTTTTCACTTACTTCACCAAACATATTGTCTTTCATTGCCTCAGAAAAACCTAAAATAGCATTTAATGGGGTACGTAATTCATGTGACATATTAGCCAGAAATTCAGATTTCATTCTGCTGGCTTCATCGAGTTGTTTGTTTTTTAACTCTATTTCATCATTCCGTTCGCGTAGTTTTTCAGTCATTATTTTCATATCCTCATACTGCTTGAGGTTATGTAAGGCCACGCCCGTTTGTACGCATAACCGGTCGATAAAATTTAATTCATCTTCTGCCGCATGCTCACGGGATACGATTAAAAAAACACCCAGTCGTTTTTGCTGGTAGATAACAGGGCTAAAAGCAACAGTTTTAGGTAAGATTTTAGTAAAACCGATATCAATGGCAAAATCATCCACATCAACTTCTTCTAAGATAATTCGTTTATTGTTTTTGGCACACTCACCTATCACCCCTTCGCCTAACTTATAGCTTTGCTGCGTTGTATCTGGCATGCCATAGGATGCTTCACAACTTAATAGGCCGGTCCATTCATCAAAGCCATAAAAAGCACTCATTAAATAACCATTATTTTCAGCTAATATATTCAATAAATTGCGCAGTACGACTTTGCGGTCTTGAGAGGAATTAAATTCTGTTAGCGCCTTATTATGTGTTGAATCATATTGAGCAATTTTGCACATCCGTGCTTCGGCTTCTTTTTGTGCGGTAATATCTCTGGCAGCCGCAAAAACACCTTGTACTTGATCATTCTCATCACGATAGATTGAAGCATTATATAAAACATGGGTAATGTGCCCATCTTTACGTCGAATAGATAATGGGTAATCAGTGACAAAGCCGTCGGTAAAAACCTTTTGATACCCTGCTCGCGCTTTATCAGGTTCCGTAAAGTACGTTGAAAAGTCACTACCCACTAAGTGATCCCGAAAAATACCCGTTACTTTTTCTGTGGCATTATTAACGTCCATGATTTTTCCGTTTGCACTGATAGTCACAAAAGGATCAAGGCTGGATTCAATTAGACTTCGGGTATATTGCCCCACTTGTTTGGTTTGTTGTTCTGCGGTTTTTTGTTGGCTAATATCGCGAGCAGCAGCAAAAACACCTTGTACTTTTCCTTGTTCATTCTTATACACCGACGCATTGTATAAGACGGGCGTTACCTGCCCATCAGCATGCAATAGGTCTAATGGGTAATCTCTAACCGCCCCTTTTTCATAAACTTGCAGATAGCCGGCTTTCGCATAAGCGGGATCGGTAAAATAATTAGAAAACTCAGTGCCAATCAGCTGCTCTCGCTTTAAGCCCGTAATTAATTCGGTGGCTTTGTTAACGTCGGTAATCGTCCCTTCCGGGGCAATAGTGACTAATGGGTCAAGGCTGGATTCAATTAAACTACGCGTATATTGCCCCACTTGTTTGGTTTTTTGTTCAGCCGCTTGCTGTTGACTAATATCACGCGCAGCAGCAAATACACCCTGTACCTCACCTTGTTCATTTTTATATACCGATGCATTGTATAACACAGGAGTCACCTGCCCATCAGCATGCCGTAGGTCTAATGGGTAATCTCTGACCGCCCCTTTTTCATAAACTTGCAGATAGCCAGCTTTCGCATAAGCGGGATCGGTAAAATAATTAGAAAACTCGGTTCCAACCAGTTGCTCTCGCTTTAAGCCGGTAATTAATTCGGTGGCTTTGTTAACGTCGGTAATTGTGCCTTCAGGGGCAATAGTAACGAGTGGATCAAGACTCGATTCAATTAAGCTTCGGGTATATTGCCCAACCTGTTTGGTCTGTTGTTCTGCTGCTTTTTGTTGGCTGATATCACGCGCGGCAGCAAAAACACCTTGGACTTCGCCTTGTTCATTTTTATACACGGAAGCATTATATAGAACGGGGGTTATTTTCCCATTAACATGTCTTAATTCAAGAGGGTAGTCAGTAACATGTCCTTCGGTAAAAACTTTTAAATACCCTTCTCTCGCTTTTTCCGGTTCGGTAAAAAAATCAGAAAAATCAGTACCAATCAACTTGTCCCTTGCAATACCGGTGACTTGCTCGGTTGCGTTATTGACATCCATGATTTTACCTTCAGCGCTGATGGTAACTAAAGGGTCAAGACTTGCTTCAATTAAACTACGAGCGTAGCCTGTAGTATTGCTAAATGTACTCGACATGATTATCCCACCCTCAGATTATTACGCTGTGTAGGGATTGAAACTACTCTTGTTTACAGCATATTTCAAGGTTAATTATGCGTCGCTTTAAATAATAAGTTGCTGAGAGTGAACCGCTAAACAGGCTATCTAGTATGTAATATAGCCCCTTTTACCCTACTAATATTGGAGTGTAATGAAATCTCATACTTTGACATTACGAACACCCAGCACAACGCTGCGACTGTTAATTGCTGAGGACTTATCAGTACGCTTAGCCTTAGATTTAGCCTCTACACGTGTTCGTGCTGCTTGCGGTGGAATTGGAACCTGTGGGGCTTGCACCATTCAAACCGTGAATGGCGAATTTAGCTCAACGACCTTAACAGAATATCAAAAAATCTCTGCAGATGAGCGCGAAAAAGGCCTGCGTTTAGCTTGTCAGCTTTATCTAAAATCTGATGCTGAAGTATTTTTAGAAAACCCCGCGCCGTTATCAAATTGGAAATCATTCGATTTAAGTGCTTGGCCGAGTTATAACTACCCCGCCTTTGATACAAATAATCTTTATTATGGCATTGCAGTGGATTTAGGCACCACGCATATCCGTGTATCATTTTGGGATAGAAAACAGCAAAAACGCATTGCCTGTCGGCACGGCAATAACCCTCAAGTAGCTTTAGGTGAAGATGTACTCACCCGCTTAGATGTTAATAAGCAGCGTGGCGATGAGTTACAGTCGTTAACGCAAATTATCCGAGATGCCATTATTCAAGGTGTGCACGATATATTAGCGCGAGATATTGGTGAAATTAAATCAATTTTAGACAAAGTGGGCATGGTCAGTATTGTTGGCAATACCGCCATGTTAGCGTTATTAAGTGGCCAAGATGGCAGTCAATTATACGATCCGCTTAACTGGGAAAAACCTATTCCCTGTATTGCTAATGATATGGACGAGTGGAAACAAGCATGGCGACTGCCTAATGCTAAGATTGAAGTTCAAGCGCCTTTAGCTGGGTTTATGGGCTCAGATATTTTAGCGGCTTTGATCGCCATTGATATTACTCAGCACTCCGAGCCTGTGATGCTAGCTGATTTTGGCACTAATACAGAAATCGCCTTATGGGATGGAGCCCAAATTTGGCTTACTTCAGTACCTGGTGGTCCTGCATTTGAAGGCGTGGGGTTAGAACAGGGGCTAAGTGCAGATTTGGGGGCCATTAAGTCGGTTAGTCAAACCAATAATCGCTTTGACTTAGAAATTATTGGTGATGCCAAAGCAAAAGGCTTTTGTGCCTCTGGCTTTGTTGATGCCATTGCATTATTACGTAGCAATAATATTATAAAGTTATCAGGGCGATTTGCAGAACCTAGCCCAGACGGTTATTGTTTACATCAAGATAATATCAAGACCGCGATTAAACCTGCCGATATCGATGCATTTCAACGCGCAAAAGCCTCAACAGCGGCCGCGATGGAGCAACTGCTTGTACTAGCCGATATTTCAGTACATAATTTAAGTAAATTATGGATTTGCGGCGCATTTGGTCAACACCTCAATTTACACAATGCGCAAATCACAGGATTACTACCCAGCATGGATTGTTCGCGTATAAAGCTATTTGGTAATGCAGCCTTGTCTGGCTGCGAAAAAATGCTATTAGATCCTAATGCAAAACAGAAAGAGACGGAAATGAGGCAGGTAACACGTGTGGTTAATCTCACACACTACCCTGAATATGATGATTGTTTTATTAATCATCTGCGTTTAAAACCTTTTCTAGGGGATAAATAATGTTCGAAACTTATATCAAAGATTATAACGAAGCTGTTTTTGAAATTGATAAAGAGGCTGCTATAGAGGTGGTAGAAAAGGCTCTATCTAATGGCATAACGCCCGAAGATATTGTGTTTAAGATTGTGATGCCAGCCGTTGAAGATATGATGCAACATGTCCTGAACGATCTAGATACTAATCTAGCTCAACATTTTATGACAGCACAAATCGCAGCTGAAATTACTGAAAAAATGTTACTGCAATTTTCCGAGCCACCTGAAGTGATAGGCCGGGTAATCATTGGCACCGCTTTTGGTGATTTACATTCTCTGGGCAAACGAATTGTCACGGGCTGTTTAAAATCAATGATGGTTGATGTGATCGATTTAGGGGTCAATGTAACGTCAGAAGAATTTGTTAATGCTGCGATAGAACAGGATGCTCAAGTCATTGCCGTTTCATCAATGATGATGCATACCGCGACCGGTGAAGAAGGAAGCCTGGCCGTCCGAGATCTATTAAAACAACAAGGCTTAGAAAGTAAAATTAAGCTCGTGGTTGGCGGTTCACCTTATCGTTACGATAACGAGCTGTATACTCAAGTAGGAGCCGACAGCTGGGCTCCCGATGGCATTACAGCCGCAAAAATAATTTGTGATCTAATTCGAGAGGTTAAAAAATCATGACTCCTTTAGAAATTTTAATCGCCTCCATCACGGGACAACCGGCCCCTAGAGTTCCGGTTTTTTGTAATTTTTTAGATTATGGCCCTAAAGAATTAAATATGTCACCCAAGGAGTATTTTTCTCGTGGTGAATATATGGCTGAAGGACAACTTAAATTACTTAAACGCTACGGACATGATAATGCATGGAGCATGAGTTATGTGGGTATTGAGGCTGAAATTCTCGGCTGTCAGGAAATCCTATTCCCTAAAAAAGGGGCACCTAATGTCAAAGATTTTGTAATCAAAAATTGGGATGATATTGCCAATCTAGAAATCCCCAGCGATATTACTCAGAGCCCGCATTGGCAAACCACCGCAGACTGTTTAGCCATATTAAGCGATGAAATTGGTTCAAGCAATCCAATTTGTGGCTATGCCTCGTCATCCAATACGCTACCTATTTTATTAATGGGTATGGAAAAGTGGATGGAGTTAGTACTCAGTGGACCGGCAGATATACGTGATGAACTCATGCGTAAATGTAGCGATTTTTGCCAACAAGAGATAAAAGCATTACGCCAAGGGGGGGCTCACGTTATTCTTTACGCCACGTCTTTTGGCTCTCCGTATTTTATTCCCAAAAAAATGATTTCTGATTGGGCAATGCCTTGGATGCAGCAAGATTTAAAAGAAGGTGGCGGCGGTATTGTTTATTATTGCGGCGGTGCACCAATGCTTGCGGCGGTTGATCAGGCAATCGAACAGCTCGGCGTGGGGGTTTACTATATTAGTCCACTGGATGATCTATCTAAAGCAAAAGACATAATCAATACGCGTGCCGTTACTTGCGGTGTGATTGATGATATTAAAATGATCCGCTGGACACCTGAACAAACCCGTGCAGAAGTTGAGCGCCTTATAGAAATAGGAAAGCCAGGCGGACATTTTCTCTTTGGCTCTAGCTTAATGCCTCTGGAATTACCGGAAGAAAATATTCAAGCGATGATACAGGCGGCTTTTGAGTTTGGGAGCAACGAATGAAAACAATCCCCATTAAATCAGAAGCGTCTGACAAAATGGTGATGGTGGGCTGTTCCATTTTACATAAGGAGGTGGACAGCCTAATTAAAAAGAACCAATGGCATTTAGAAACCCATTATCTTAATGCTTCCTTACATAGCTATGTAAACAAACTCTCTATAGAGCTTAACAAAGCCTTGGATGAAGAAGAAAGCAAAGGTAAAAATACCTTAGTGTTTTATGGCAGTTGCCACCCCGGCATGGATAATTTTCTCGAAGCACATCAAACCTGCCGTACACGCGGACAAAATTGCATCGTCATGCTATTGGGTTATGAGATTTTTATGCAAGAATTATCTCAGGGAGCATTTTTCTTACTGGAAGATTGGGCGCTCAGCTGGGAACAAGTACTAACCGAATCCTTTGGCAATAACCTCGCCGTTATTCGTGAAGTTTTTCATAGCAGTCATAAATACATTCTTGCGTTACGCACACCCTATAGCGCGGATTATACTGATGCCGCTGAAAAAGCCGCTGCTTTTGTCGATTTACCTTTACGCTGGGTTGATGTGGATTTACAGGAACTTGAAGTCGTGATGACTGAAGCCATTCAACATAAGCTTGCTGAACTTCATGATTAGTGAAGCTGATTACTTACAATTACAAGAGAAAAATAAGAAGCTACAAGCGCGTGTTCGTAGATTGTCTGAAGATAAGGCCAATTTATTTTTGATTCAAAACTTATTAGAAAAAATCAGTCCTGAAGGGGATATAGATGAACAATTAAAAAATGTTTTGATTGGCTTAGGACAATGCCTTGGTGGAACTAATATCGAAATATATTACTATGCTGATGAGCAATTAAACCATATTGATTTGTTCGGTCATGTGACAGTTTTAAAGGAAATCACCGACCCCTTTGTTAATGAAATTTTTGAACAAAAGGATTTTATTGAAAGAAAATCCTCTAATTCAACTTCCTTTCTTGTTGATGCTAAGCAGTCAAATGCTTGGGACTGGGGCTTTCCACTGCTGATAGATCAAACTATGCTAGGCGCCATCAAAGTAACCAATGCGATGGGGTCTGTGCTATTACGCGATTATTTAACACCTTTTTTTAGTCATCTTACGCTTATATTAAATAATCAAATTATAACTAAGTCGAAAGAAACTGCGAATAAAGCAAAAAGTGAATTCCTTGCTGTTATTTCACATGAAATCAGAACACCAATGAATGCGATTTTAGGTATGGCCGAGCAACTTATAGCACAAAATTTAAATGATTATGAGCGCATAAAATTCGCCAATATCATATTAAAATCAGGTCGTAGCTTACTAGTCTTGCTAAATGATATTTTAGACTTATCAAAAATAGAAGCCGGTAAAATACACTTAGAAAACAGTCCATTTTATCCCAATGATTTACTGATTGAGCAGCAACTTTTATTTTCTAGTCAAACTGAAAAAAAAGGCCTAGAACTCACAGTCGATTGCGCTTTCAATGAGCACCAGCAATATCTTGCCGATACCGACCGTTTAGCGCAAATGCTGGCTAATTTAGTTAATAATGCGATTAAATTTACCGCTAAAGGTGTTATTCATATCAGTGCAAGAGAAGTTAGCTGCACGCGTCACACCTCAACATTAGAGTTTTCTGTACAAGATACCGGTACGGGTATTGCTGAAGATAAACAATCCCTGCTGTTTAAAGCCTTCTCTCAAGTTGATTCAAGTATATCCCGCCAATATGGAGGGACAGGCTTAGGCTTATCAATCGTTTTACAATTAAGTCAATTAATGAACGGCAAGGTAGGTTGTGAAAGCACTTTAGGAGAAGGTTCTCGATTTTGGTTTCGCGTAACGGTTGACTCAGTTAATAGTGATCATATTTCCACTGTAAGCCACCACTCGATAAAACAGGCACGACTACCAAGTCAACGCTGCCCCACCATTATGAAGGGAATACCTGTATTAACTGAACAAGAGCAACAAAAAATCAAACAGTTAGTCGAAAAACTCAATGATTTATTGGCTGAAAATATGTTCAGTGCAATTAACTGCTTTAAAGAGTTAAAAAATACCTTTAAGGACGATGTTATACTGCAACAACTAATTATTCTTGAAGGTTTGATTAACGACATGAACTTTGATCAAGCAAAACATTTTTTAAATGAGTTTGTTAAACAATTAAACTTAGACTCAAAAAGTGAAACAGATGAGTAAAGCCCACTTAAAAATTCTTATCATTGATGATACGCCCGCGAACTTACAGCTATTAGGTTCTATCTTAGAACAGGACTACCAGGTACAGGTGGCCACGTCTGGAGAAAGGGGCTTACAACTCGCACAAAAATCACACCCTGATTTAATTTTGCTCGATATTATGATGCCTGTCATGGATGGTTTTGAAGTCTGTCGGCGGTTAAAACTAAATAGTAAGTTAGCCAGTATCCCTGTGATTTTTATCACCGCACTGATTGACAATTCAACAGAAGAAAAATGCCTTGCATTGGGCGCCGTAGATTTTCTAAACAAACCGCTGAATATAAAATTGGCTCGTCTGCGCATAGATAACTTCATGGAACGTGAGACATTGCGCCGTGAAGTTATCATGAAAGAACAGCTAAAGTTAGCTGCTAGCGTTTTTAATCACTCTCATGATGGTATTATCATTACTGATGCCGATAATAACATTATCGATGTCAATGCGTCTTTTACTCGTATTACGGGGTATGAACTAGCTGATGTTTTGGGTAAAAACCCACGCCTTCTGCAATCAGGCGTACAAAATAAAGCCTTTTACCAAGCTATGTGGAAGCAATTGCTTAAAAATGAGCACTGGGATGGTGAACTTTGGGATAAACATAAAGACGGCCATTCCTTTGCAATAGAAACAAGTATTTCTGTTATTACTGATTCCGAAGGAAATATTGACCATTTCTTAGCTGTATTCTCAGATATATCCTTACGAAAAACACACGAAGAAGATTTAAAAAAGATCGCCTATTTTGATGAGTTAACCGGTACGCCTAACCGAACACTGTTAGCTGACCGGCTAGAACAAGGGATTGCACAATCAGTGCGTAGAAAAAAAACTATGGCACTGTGTTTTTTAGATTTGGATGGTTTTAAACAAGTCAATGACCAGTTCGGTCATGATACCGGTGATAAAATATTAATTGAAAGTACACAGCGTATTTATATGTGTTTACGCAAAGTGGATACCTTATCTCGTATTGGTGGCGATGAATTTATCATCTTATTATTAGATTTAAATGCTGAAGATGAATTTATCATTTCCGTTGAACGTATTTTAGATGCTTTACAACAGCCTTTTCTAATTGATGATAATTCTATCCGTATTTCTGCCAGTATAGGCGTAACACTCTTCCCTCAAAATGATAATGATTCTGACATGTTATTGCGCCATGCGGACCAGGCAATGTATACCGCCAAACAGAAAGGCAAGAATCAATACCATTTATTTGATTCAGAATTAAACCTACAAGCCCTTAAACAAGAGCAATTAATATCACATATTAAAGCCGCTTTTAATAACAATGAGTTTGTCCTACATTACCAACCCAAGGTCAACTTATCTAACGGTCAAATTCAAGGATTTGAGGCACTGATACGCTGGCAGCATCCCATAAAAGGCTTATTAGCACCGGCTGAATTCTTGCCACTTATCGATAACACAGATTTAATGCTAGACCTGAGTGATTGGGTTGTTGCGACAGCCATAAAGCAACTAAACCAATGGCAGGCAATCAATCTTAACTTAATTATTAGTGTTAATATCGCGCCTTGTCATTTAGTACAAGAAAATTTTGTTAATCAATTACAGAAACACCTGCAAACTTATCCTAATGTTTGCCCCGGAAATCTTGAGCTGGAAATATTAGAAACTGCTGCCTTAGATGATGTTATACGTGTCAGTGAAATTATGAAGTCTTGTATAGCGCTAGGTGTTCATTTTTCTTTAGATGATTTTGGTACAGGCTACAGCTCTTTGACGTACTTAAAAAACCTGCCTGCAAAAATCTTAAAAATTGACCAAACCTTTATACGCGATATGCTGGCTGATAGCGAAGATATGGCGATTACTATTGCGACGATAGGCTTAGCAAAAGCCTTTAATAGAGGGGTCATTGCGGAGGGTGTAGAAACTGTTGAGCATGGTAAGAAGTTATTAGAAATAGGCTGCAATCATGCCCAAGGCTATGGGATAGCACGACCTATGCCTATTAATGAAGTAAATGATTGGATGCAGCGCTGGGAATTTGAATCAAAAGCATTTCAAAAAAAACAGCCATAACTTGAGCAACAATGGGGCGCAGATCTTTAGTCTGCCTTTAAAAATGTAAGCTGGCAGAGCCTCTATTTTTCAGCCCTGACTATATAACACCAAGTGGCCCGTATGAAGCTTGCGCAATACGGGGATTTGATGCACTGTTTATCCCGTATTCCGCACCTCCATACGGGCTACGATGGATACGGTTACTTTGTTTTTAGCACCGGTGAAAAAACTATTTTCACACGGCATGATATAAAGCAGACTAAAAGTCTGCGCCCCATTCGATATGCTTAACTTAATAAACTACCCCGCCGATATCAATACATTTCAAGCTGCCAAAGCTTCAACAACGACAGCCATGCAACAACACCTTGTACTTCCCAGTATTTCAGCACATAATCTAAGTGAATTATGAATTTACAGGGCATTTAATCAATACCTCAACTTACACAATGCGCAAATCACAAGGTTACTATCCAAGCATGAATTATTCACGTACCAAGTGGTTTGCTAATACGGCTTTGTCTCGGTGTAAAAAAGGCTATTAGCCCCTGATGAAAAATAGTTCGTGCTAAAAATGGTGCGTGTGGTTAATCTTTCACACTACCCTGAATAAGATGATCGTTTTATTAATCATCTACGTTTAAAACCTTTGATAGGGGATGAATAATGTTCGAGAGCTACATTGAAGACTATAACGAAGCGGTTTATGAAATTGATAAAGAAAGCGCAATTGAAGTCGTAGAAAGGGCTTTACAGGAAGGCGTTACGCCAGAACAGGTGGTGTTTGATATTATCATACCGTCTATTGAAACAATGATGGCTGAGATCGTCATTAATGCAGACACTAATTTAGCGCAACATTTTATGACGGCTCAAATTGCGGCAGAAGTCACTGAAAAAATGCTCGCCAAATTTAAAGTACCGCCTGAAATTATTGGTCGCGTTGTTTTTGGTTCATCTCATGGTGATTTACACTCATTAGGTAAACGTATTGTTATCGGCTGCTTAAAATCCATGATGGTTGATGTGCTTGATTTAGGCGTTAATATTAAAGCAGAAGATTTTGTTAATGCCGCTGTTGAACAGGACGCACAAGTGATTGCTATTTCATCGATGATGGTACATACCGCAACAGGAGAAGAAGGCAGTTCACGTGTACGCAGTCTATTAAAAGAACGTAACTTAGAAAGCAAAATAAAACTCGTTGTCGGCGGCGCCCCTTTTCGCTTTGATCATGAGCTTTATACTAAAGTCGGTGCAGATAGCTGGGCGGCGGATGGAGTGTCTGCTGCAAAAATGATTAAAGAATTAATTTTAGAGGTAAAAGCCCAATGACCCCTTTAGAGATTTTATCCGCAACTGTTTTAGGTCAGCCAACCCCCAGAGTACCTATTTTTTGTAATGTACTGGACCAAGGCGCACGCGCCTTAAATATGTTTCCCGAGGAATATTACTCAAAAGGCGAGTATGTTGCTGAAGGCCAATTAAAAATGCTCAAACATTATGGGCATGACAATGTATGGAGTGCCAGTTATGTGGGCAAAGAAGCGCAATTACTCGGCTGTAAAGAGATTCTATTTGCCAATAATGGCGTACCCAATGTCGCTGATTTTGTGCTTAAAAGTTGGGATGATATTGAAAAATTCGAAATCCCTGAGGATATAACCCAACACTATCATTGGCAATCAACAGACGAGTGTTTAAAAATACTTCATCAAGAAGTAGGCGCTACCCACCCTATTTGTGCTTATGTCACCGCAGCAACTTCCCTACCCGTGATCTTAATGGGCATGGATAAATGGATAGAACTGGTTATCGCAGGGCCGACTGATTTACGTGATCTACTGGTTAAAAAATGCAGTGATTTTGTTCAGCAACAAATTGCCGCTTATCGGACTGCTGGTGCTAATGTAATTATTTACGCCAACCCTTTTGCAACGACTTATTTTCTTCCTAAAAAGTTAATCGTTAATTGGAGCATGCCGTGGATGCAGCATGACTTAAAAGACGGCATAGATAATATTGTGTTTTACGGTGGCATGGCACCGATCAATGCAGTGACTGAAATGGTGGTTGATAAATTAAACGTTAATATATTTTATCCCGCGCCTGAAGATGATCTAATTGAATCAAAGCGGTTGATTAAGCCGGGGAATGGATTAACCAGTGGCGTTATTGATGATATAAAAATGATTCATTGGAGCCAAGAACAAATACGCAATGAAGTAAAACGCATTATGGATTTAGGAAAACCTGGCGGACATTTTCTATTTGGCACAGGCTTTATGCCGATGGCAATTCCTGAGGAAAATATTATTGCGATGTTTGAAGCTGCTTTTGAATATGGGAGGCATGAATGAAATCCATTCCGATTATTGAAGAAAAATCTGACCAATTAGTCTTAGTTGGCTGTTCAATTTTGCATAAAGAAACAGATTATCTAATCAAAAAAAACAACTGGGATATTGAAACTCACTACCTCAATTCAGCGCTGCATAATTATTTAAATAAATTATCCAGCGAATTAAATAAAGCCTTAGCTGAGGAAGAAAAAAAAGGCAATAATTCCATCGTTTTTTATGGCAGTTGCCACCCGAATATGGATAACTTACTTGAAGACCATAAAACCTGCCGTACCCACGGGCAGAATTGTATTGTTATGTTGTTAGGCTATGAGCATTTTATGCAAGAGCTATCTAAAGGCGCGTATTTTTTATTGGAAGATTGGGCTTTAACTTGGGAGCCTATGATTACCGAATGCTTTGGTAATAACCTGACCGTCATCCGAGAAATTTTTCATAGTAGCCATAAATATTTTTTAGCCCTACGCACGCCTTGTTCAAATGATTTTACCGTCGCAGCAGAAAAAGCCGCCGCTTTTGTCGATCTTCCGCTACATTGGTTAGATATTGATTTAAAAGAATTGGAAACAGTGATGGCAGATGCCATTCAAGAAAAGATTGATAGCTTAGATTAATGAGTAACGAAACTGAGTTAATTCAGTTACAAGAAAAAAATAAAAAACTACAAACGCGAGTTCGTCGTCTATCAGAAGACAAAGCTAACTTGTATTTGACTCATCACCTGATGGAAATATTAATTGTCGGTGAGGATATTGAGATTATGCTCAAAAATTTAATGGTTGGCTTATGTGAGTGCGTAGGTGGTACCGATGTAGAGGTTTATTATTGGGATGAACAAAATTTACATTATGCCAATTTACAGGGAATACGGGTGATTTTAAACACCATTGAAGATCCCCTTATTGCTGAGATTTTTGAGCACCAAAAATTTATTGAAAAAGACAGATCTGTAACAAATGCTCAGCTTATGAGTACAGCAACGTCTGTTGCTTGGGACTGGGTTATTCCACTCATTATTAATCAACAAATTATAGGCGCAATAAAAGTCTCTAATATGCTGGGGTCAGCACAAATGCGCACTTATTTAGCCCCGTTTTTTCAGCACCTAGCTTTACTGTTAAATAATCAATTAAAAACAAAAGCAGCCGAAGTAGCGAATCAAGCAAAAAGTGATTTCTTAGCCATTATGTCGCATGAAATTAGAACGCCGATGAATGCGATGTTAGGCATGAATGAAATGCTTTTAAGTCCCGACTTGGTTGAATCTGACAGGATAAAATATGCAACGATTGCTTTAAAATCAGGTAATAATTTATTAGTGTTACTGAATGATATTTTAGATTTATCAAAAATTGAAACTGGTAAAGTCAGTTTGGAGAAACTTAATTTTAGGCCTTGTGAACTTATTCAAGAGTTATGTTTATTATTCAAAAAGTCAGCAGAAAATAAGCGGCTAGAACTTAACTCAAATTGCATGATTAAAAAAAATAAAGTTTACCTTGCCGATCGCAATCGATTACAGCAAATGCTATCAAACTTAATTACTAATGCCATTAAATTTACAGAGCAAGGAGCAATTTATATCAGCATCTCTGAAATAAGTTGTGATGAAAATAACGCTATTTTAGAATTTTCAGTACAAGATACGGGGGTTGGTATTGCCGAGGACAATCGCGCAAAACTTTTTAAGCCTTTTTCACAACTTGATAGTAGTACCACTCGTCATTATGGTGGTACCGGTTTAGGTTTATCTATCGTACGCCAATTAAGTCATTTAATGGGTGGCAAAGCAGGCTGTGAAAGTGTACTTAAGCAAGGCTCTCGCTTTTGGTTTCAAGTTACTGCTAAAGTAGTGCCTATAGATGAGCTGTCCTTACCCAAAAATTCCTCAACGAAAGATTTTGATAGTTCAGTAGATCAGGAGAATAGCCTATCTAACGATAAGCTTCGTTTTACATTACAGCAACAGCAAACAATGATACAGATGTGGCAAGAACTTGATGGTCTATTAAAAAAGAGTCTGTTTAGCTCTATCGCTCATTTTAAAAAAATTAATCAAATGTTGAGTAACAGCATTATTTCTAAGGAGTTGCTGGTATTATCTGATTTAATAAATACCATGTGTTTTAAAGATGCACGCACTTATATACAAGAACACGGACTGGTAAAGAAGTTAGAAGAGGAGTTTAGCGATAATGAATAAGGCGAAATTAACCATTCTGATCATCGATGATACGCCAAGTAATATTCAGTTGTTAGGTGAAGCACTAGAAAAGAAATACATCATACAAATCGCCGTATCAGGTAAAAGAGGTTTGGAATTAGCCTCTGAAGACCCTCCTGATTTAATTTTATTGGATATTATGATGCCTGAAATGGACGGCAATGAGGTTTGTCGGCAGTTAAAATCTGATGAACGCTTAAAAAACATCCCCATTATTTTTATTACTGCATTGAGTGATACAGCAACGGAGCTGCAAAGTTTAGCATTAGGGGCGGCTGACTTTTTACATAAACCCTTTAAAATTGAAATTGCCTGTTTACGTATTAATAATTTGTTAGAACGCGAAAGTATGCGTCGAGACTTAGTCATTAAAGAGCAGCAGCAGCGTCTTTCAGTCAGTGTGTTTAATTATTCTCATGATGGCATTATGGTTAGTAATACTGATAATCAGCTTATTGATGTTAATCATTCATTTAGCAGAATTACAGGCTACCAAGCGAATGAAGTGCTCGGTAAAAACCCAAGAATTTTACAATCTGGTCAGCAAAGTGATAAATTTTATCAAGAGATGTGGAGTTATTTACTGAAGCATGATTATTGGAGTGGAGAATTTTGGAATAAGCATAAAGACGGCCATTTATTTGCAGTACAAAGCAGTATTGCAGTTATTAGAAACGAAAAAGGTCATATTGATCATTATATATCCATTTTTTCTGATATTACTTTACGTAAATCGCATGATGAAACATTAAAAAGAATCGCTTATTTTGATGAGTTAACAGGCATACCCAATAGAACGCTTTTAACTGATCGGCTAACGCAGGGCATAGCCCAGTCCGTGCGTAATAAAAAAACTATGGCGCTTTGTTTTTTAGATTTAGATGGATTTAAACACGTTAATGACCAATTTGGTCATGATGTGGGCGATAAATTATTAATTGAAAGTACGCAGCGGATTGGGCGGTGTTTACGTAAAGTGGATACCTTGGCGCGTATTGGCGGCGATGAGTTTGTAGTGTTACTACTCGGCTTGCGTTCCGATGATGAATATATTATTTCTGTTGAACGCATTTTAAATGTGTTGCAGCAACCTTTCTTAATTGATGAGAATAGCATTAATATTTCAGGAAGTATTGGTGTAACGCTCTTTCCTCAAAATGATAATGATTCTGATATTTTATTGCGTCATGCGGATCAAGCAATGTATATCGCCAAACAAAAAGGCAAAAATCAATACCATTTATTTGATTCAGCATTAAATCAGCAAGCCTATGAACAAGAGCAGTTAATATCGAAGATTAAAGTCGCTTTTAATAACAATGAGTTTGTCCTACATTATCAACCCAAAGTTAATCTATCTAACGGACAGGTTCAAGGGTTTGAGGCACTAATACGTTGGCAGCACCCCAGCAAAGGTTTATTAGCACCGGCTGAATTTTTGCCGCTTATTGATAATACAGATTTAATGCTCGAATTGAGTGATTGGGTGGTTGCAACCGCCATAAAACAATTAAATCAATGGCAAGCAGAAAATCTTAAATTAATTCTTAGTATCAATATCGCCCCGTGTCATTTGGTACAAGCAAATTTTGTTAGTCAATTACAAAAACAGCTGCACGCCTACCCTAATGTTTGTCCCGAAAACCTTGAGCTGGAAATATTAGAAACCGCTGCCTTAGATAATATTCTTCGTGTCAGTGACATTATGAAGTCTTGTATAGCCCTAGGCGTTCATTTTTCTTTGGATGATTTTGGTACCGGTTACTCCTCCTTAACTTACTTAAAAAACCTTCCGGTAAAAACCTTAAAAATTGACCAAACATTTATACGCGATATGTTGGTTGATAGCGAAGATATGGCGATTATTATGGCCACTATCGGCTTAGCAAAAGCCTTTAATAGAGACGTCATTGCCGAAGGTGTAGAAACGCTTGAGCATGCTAAAAAATTATTAGCATTAGGCTGCGATTACGCCCAAGGCTATGGAATAGCACGACCTATGCCCATTAGTGAAGTAAGTGATTGGATGCAGCGCTGGGAGCTTGAAGCAAAAGCATTTCTGAATGATACAAGCTAGATTTTTAGGATAATTAAACCGTCCTCGCGGTAGTGTTCAACAGTCGGTGTCATTTTGACAATATCAAGGGTGATGGGAACTCATCAAGAGCGTGGTAATTAATTTTTAATCACCCTATTTCGGCCACTTTTCTTTGCCTCATAGAGAGCACTATCTGCTCTTGCAATAAAGTCTGATGCCACCTCTCCTCTTTTATATTGTGCAACGCCGCAAGAAATAGTTACTTGCTCGTTAGTTACAAATTCCTCATTTGCAATTTTGAGTCTTAATTTTTCTGCCAATATAAAAGCGCTATCAGAATCTAAACCACTAACAACAATTAAAAATTCTTCACCGCCCCAACGACTTACATAGTCAGTATCCCTCACATTGTCTTTTAAAATTTTTGCCAATTGAACCAAAACAGCATCACCAGCGGAGTGGCCATAGGTATCATTGATTTTTTTAAAGAAATCAATATCCATAAAAATAACCGAAAATTGATTTTCATAGCGTTCATATCTGGATATTTCAGTCAGTAAAATATCATTTAGTCTTACTCGATTATAGAGCCCGGTTAAATTATCAGTAGCGGCCATTTCTTCACTGTTTTTTTTGTCCGTAATATCCTGAGAAATCGCAGTAATTCTGTCAATTTCTCCTTCTAAATTGATTTCTGGGGTAATCACAACATGCACCCAAAACGCATGCCCAGATTTATCAAGGTCTTGTAAATCGCCTTCCCACATCTGACCATTAAGAACAGTTTTCCATAATTCTTTATACGTCGCAGGTGAGGTACCTGGATGCCTTAAAACACTGTGTCGCTTACCAATAATTTCTGAGGCTGTATAACCGGTGATATCCGTAAAGCAGGAACTAACATCAGTAATACGCCCCTCTCGATCCGTTGTTGAGATCATCACGTAATTATCAATAATTGCCGCATCTTTACTGATTCTTTCATATGCTTCAGCAAGTTTTGATTGTAATGATGAAGGTACAATACTGATCAACCAAGAAAGCGGTACCGAGACTAAAATAACAGTCACAGCAATAATTAATGCCGTAAAAATATTTTTTTCATGTATCTTTTCTAAAGCATCCGATTTGGGTGTAAATATTATCTTAAGATTTTCTGTATTTTTAAATAGGTCCCCATAAGAAAATGAGTACAGCCCCTGAGTTGAATAGGTAGATCGATTACGAATAAGATTAACCTTATCCGGAAAAATAGTCTGCAAGTTGCTCTTGTGCTCTAAATATCGACTCCATGACTCTGATCGATTAGGGCTATGTATAATCTCTCCTTCCTTATCGACAACATAAATATTAAAATTACTAGAATTAGCTAAGATGTTAATCATATTTTCAAACAATAAGTTAACAATAATAATACCCTTCAGCTGGTTATCAACCAGCAATCCAGTGGCAACCCTAAAAGTTGGCTTGAATGGTACCTCTATTTCTCCACGTTCCATATTTAGATCAATATTTGAATGCCAGAACTGGTGGCTCATTAATTGCGACGCTTCTTTGAAGTAGTATCGGTTACTTTTATTTTGTAAGCTGGCCTCAGCAACCATTAATAATTCGTGCGACCTTTTATCTCTATCAATTCTAATCAGCTCTTGGCCTGATGCATCAATATAGCGCAGTTGCATAATATCTTTATTAGCATAAGCAAGCGCATAAAAAAGATTCTTTAAATTTTGTTTATCAGCAGAAGTGCCCGATTTAATATATTTATGCGTTAAATCATTTTCTGTAATGGCAGCTAACATCATGTCAACAGAAGAAATATAATCAAATAACACGTTACGCTTGAACTCTGACTCTGAAGTTGCCAAGTGTTGAAGCTTGTTATCTATGTCCGTAAAGTTAGCTTTGTAATTAATCATTGAAGTTATCAACGCGATTACCACACCAAAAACAAGGAAATAGAGGGTAAAAATTAAGTAGTATTTCTTTTTTGGAAAGGCTGTTTGCTTCATAATCCTATACCATTAAAAATTATTATTTATTGCTGAGGCTCTTGACTCTACCGCTCTTCACAATAACTATTTTCTTCTCTAGCGAACTTACCGCCCACCTATCACAGGCTAAAAATAAGCCATTATTTTCAACGATGAATAAACATCACAACAATATATTCTTTTTTTTTCTATTAAATCCTAATATATACCCGAACACCACAGCTTTCCAGTGGTTTCATGGGCTAGCATGAAGAAAAGGCATAAAAACTCAGCATTGAGGCTACTGACTTCATGCCCCTCTAAAAACGATCATATGGCACACCCTAGATCCCAATGCTGTTGACTTAAGAATAATCTCCTTCTCCAAAGGGAGAAGGTTGGGATGAGGGGAGTTATAAAGGCATGATTTTATTCTCCTCACCCACCCCTCTCCAACAAGAGAGGGCTTAAGTCAACAGCACTGACCCTAGATCCACCCTATGAACGCACCACTCAACTGGGGTATAGAGTATAAATATTTTAACTACAAACATAGCCATAAGCGCCCCCTTGCTTACAACGCTTTTATATAAACTGACACAAAAAAGCCACTTTGATACTATCGCAGTGGCTTTTTGTGGGCTAGCTTAGATTTTACACTTAGCAGAGTAAAATTTAGTCCTAATACAGTCGACCGCTATCGACCCTAAGTTGGTTTATATTGAAATAACTGATGTTACGCAATACCATTAATCGTAAGTTGGCTCTTTTCCGGCCTTTATATAATGCGGTGTGAAAAATAGTTTTGTCACTGATGCTAAAAACAAAGTATCGATAGCCATCGTAGCCCGTATGGAGGTACGTAATACGGGATAAGCAGCGCATCGAACCCCGTATTGCGCAAGCTTCATACGGGCTACTTGATGTTACCTATATGTAATCGTAAGTCATTTATAATGAGAGTTGGAAAATAGGCTCTCTGCGTAACATCAGTGAAATAAAATAACTAGCTTTTAAAAGAAGCAAAACATTCTTTCCAGCTTCCGTGTT
>Ga0209825_1000471_pt1 | contig 29480 bp, 23 predicted proteins | sample EN8Hudsemesocosm_FD_184631 | JGI IMG/M metagenome (GOLD analysis project Ga0209825, IMG submission 184631) | Methane-oxidizing microbial communities from mesocosms in the Hudson Canyon - EN8B Hudson Canyon (SPAdes) (version 2) | ecosystem: Environmental > Aquatic > Marine > Cold seeps | place...
TATGTTTTAAATAGTGATGTGTAAATCGTCCAAGCCTAAACAAAAATAATTCACCGAAAATCTATTCAAGCTACTTTTAGAATAGCCCTAAGTCCCTATAAGTCACTAATAAGTGAAAACTTAATCACCTTTTGTGAGTTTTAGGGTGATTTAATGAGGGTGAATATTGTTTATAAAACGTGCTCTGTGTAAAAAATGTACAATTTTTATGTTGACCCAATCCATGCATCAAGATAGCATGCCGTCCAACTCAAGGAGTGAGGTTGAATTGAATAATTTAGCCTCTCAGAGTTTTGAAGGTATCAACAAGTAACACGCTTGTTGATCGCTGTTTTCAAACGCAAATACAGGATGTTTATGCGCAGGCAAAAAATGCCTTTCTTCAAGGTATCTATCTTTTTTCTATCGTTATCGCTTATTCCTTTATTGTTGTTAGTTTCGCCGCTTAGGCCTTTGTTGCGCTTGTCATTTACGCAAAGTGCTCTCATGCAGGACTCTTACACAACAGAGGAGCGATCATGAAGGAAGGTTGTATCGTTACCGACTGTTGGGGTGAACTATTCTATATCACACCCGGGTTAGGGCTAGAGCTTGGTTTTGATGGCCCGCAAAGCTTTCCCTTACCGTTTCATAATGAACTTAGTGTTGCCATGTTCCTTGGCACTCTATCCTCTTTTGATCTCTCCTTATTGAGTCAGCGTTTTAGCCCTAGAGCACTACACGCCCATAAAGACATTCAGCGAGCGATCATCCGTGGTCGCTTACTCGTATTCCCCATGGACGCGCCTATCTCATTATTGAGTGCCGTACAAAATAATGGTCGGTCGAATCAATCAGCATTTGCTCAGCCAAATTTTGGTGCTTTAAATACTAAACAATTAAGTGGCTATGGCGGCGCAGCCAATAACGACCTCATGTGCGTGAATCGAACCCAAGAAGTGATTCGTAGCGAAATAAGAACGGTACTTCGACAGATTGTTGAACAAGAACGAATTGAAAGCCGACAAATTGAAAAGGCCTACAAAAACAAAAGCACACTCGGTAAAACGGGTGCGCATATACAGCACTTTAGAAAAGGTCTACATCAAGCCACTGGGTCGTTTCTAACATGGCTGCAAGACGTTAATGATGTGGTAAGTATTAACCAGCGACTGTTTCGAATTCTCATTGCATCAAATATCGCGAGCCATGCAAATAGTGATGAACGCTACGAAGTGTACCAAAAGGTATTAACGGCCCTCGAAAAGAAAGAAATTGTTGAAGCACTGGGCTTTGACCCTAGTCTCATCACCGCAGAGAAAGTTACTGAAGTATATTCGCTCGCCAAACTCATTCATGATGACCATGCCACAAAGCTCATCATCAAACACTTCATTCAAAATTATATCGACGCGCAGCATCAACTGGAATGGAGTGAAATCGCCGGTGGCGCGACCTTTGAAATCATTCTGACTGCTTTTCTCTCTGTGGTTACCGGTGGTGTTGGCGCAATTGCGAGCTTAGGTGCTCAAGCAAAAAAACTCAGAAGTCAGAATATGATAATAAAACAAACAATCTAGTGGTTGAAACTAAAGTAAACCTCGAAGAAAAACCTTTATCCAAAAATTCGAAGCTTCCTAAATATTCCAACGTTAAATCAATGGACCCCGAATATTTAGCTGAAGAATTAGGGATGGCAAAAGCCTGGGAACCATTTGGAGCAGAAGTAGAATATTTAACCCCTAAAGATCTAGTTAAATTTGAAGTAAAAGTTGTTAATAATAAACTTGTTGATGTAGAAGGCATCCCCATTGATAGTGGAAATACTAATAATGGAAAAGTGATGTTTGTAATGGATCCTGACGGTAACATTTATTCTGGAGAACAAAGAGTCATGGAGTTCCACCATTCGAGCTTTTTAGCAGGAAAAGACGTAGCATCAGCTGGAGAATTAATGATTTTTGATGGGGAAATATTATCCCATAGTAGAAGAAGTGGTCATTACAAACCCACACAAGAACAACACCAACAGTTTATTTCACAACTAAAAACAAACGGAATAGACTTATCAAATATACCAGAAGAAACAGTTGATTAAGGTAATTAGCATGAGAACTGAAGAAAAGAGTTTAGAAAATTTTGGCGGTTTAATTAAAATACTTAAAAATGGTAATAGAGTTGTCACATTTTCATCTTGCAAAATTACACAAGAAACTATTGAATTTCTGGCAAAGGGTATCAATATTGATAATTTACTTTTTCATTATTGTGACCTTCAAGAAATTAATTTTGCTCTTTTAAATAAATCAAACATTACAGTATTATCTTCCATGCATGGAAATTTTAATAATGGGCACTTAAAACAACTAGAAGCTATTTCATCTTTAAAAACTATTAAACTACATGATACAAAAGTATCAAAGGGTGCCATGCAGCGATTTTTACTCGAGAGGCCTGATATCAAACTTATTTAGTCTAGAAGGGCAGCAACCAGCAGGTCTGTTTTTGCATAGTATTAATTGGGGTCAGAGTAACGTATATCTACAATTGTAAAATGTAACACTATTAATCTTATCTGGTTACAAGGAGAAATCATGGCAAGGTTATCTAGACTATGCCCGCCTGACATTCCGCAACATATAATTCAGAGGAGCAATAACCGACAGGTCTATTTTTGCTTTGAACCAAATTTAGCTGTTTATATTGGGTGGCTAAAAAGTAGTGACTACTTCTAAGAGGCAAGATGTCAAAACTTAAAACCTACCTGCCGAATGAAACTGGCCAAGACTACATTTGTTCTGATATTCATGGGCATTTTAGTTTACTTGAGGCACACCTCGAAAAAGTTGGCTTTGATAAAACAATAGACCGGCTATTTTGCTTGGGCGATTTAATTGATCGTGGGGATGAGTCGCCGATGGCGGTTGATTATCTTAAACAGCCTTGGTTCTATTCTATTTTAGGTAATCATGAGTTGATGCTGATCGATGCGTATAAAATCGATAAAGATCATGTGTTGCAGCAATGGTACCAGTGGGGAGGGTCTTGGGCTGAAGATTTGAGCAAGGAAGAGCTTGAGCCTTTTTATGAGGTAATGGTTGAGCTACCGATGGCCATTGAACTTAATTTGAAAGGGGGTACTAAAGTTGGTTTGGTGCATGCAGAATTACCTCTCAATTGTAGCTGGAATGATGTTTGTTTAGGTTTGTCAGGTAAAAGATCGACTGACAACAGTACGTATACGCCTTTGTTGCATGGGATGTTTTGGCATAAAGGGCAGGCTAGCTCAATTGATGCCGCACTTGGAGAAATAGAGCCCGTTGATCATGTTGACCATGTGTTCCATGGGCACACAATTATGCGTGAGATTGCGCGCTGTGCGAATAGAACATTTATGGACTTGGGTGGGTATGAAACAGGAACACTTGGATTGCTTAATGTTGAGAAATATTTAAAATTATCTGATTCTGAAACCCTAATTAAACAGCTAAAATAGACTAAAATCCAGAATAAAGCTCCGTAAATTCGTTAGCTAAGCCCCCCCTTTTTTTCATTATTTCCCTGATCTGAATCATTCCAGAAAACTTGTTAATAGACGAAACATAGACTATTAAATAGAGACGATACCCACTCGACAAACAAGTATAAAAAGTCAGGGAATGTAAATATGAAAATTCGTTGGAAGATAGTTTTAGTATCCAGCCTTAGTCTTATCGCTGCGATGGTTGTTACTCAAACTCTGAATATGAACCTTTTTAGTAGCGCCCAGAATGAAGTTCAGGAAGTGACAGAAGAGTTGCTTTATAAAGAACTTGGAGAGCGTCTATTAAGTACTGGTAGATATGAAGGAGAAAAGATATCGGGCCAACTCAATGGTGCGATGATGAGTGCCCGAAGTTTGCGCTCTGCTGTTGAAGCACTTCGTTTGGAAGCGAAAGAACAGCCTGAAGCACTTAAGCGGATCCGCCCACGAATTTTGAATATTTTATACCGAATGCTCGAAAATGAACCCCGCTTCGTGGGTTCTTATACGGGTTTTGAACCCAATGCGCTTGATGGGGCAGATAGCTCGGTTGCTAAAATGCCTGGTCAGGATGATCAAGGACGTTTTATTCCCTGGGCTTACCCTGATCCGACGACAGGCGAAAAATTGGTTGAACCTTTACTTGGTATGGAAAGCCAAGAACGCGACGCTAACGGTATCCGGGCTGGAGAGTATTACCTCTGTTCTAAAGAGTCGAAACAGGATTGCGTGATAGATCCTTATCTCTACCCGCTAGGTGGTCAGGAGGTTTTACTGACTAGTATGGTAACGCCTATGTTGGATGATGGTAAATTTCTTGGGATTGCTGGGATAGATTTACCTGTCCCCTTTATTCAACAAATCTCTGAAGAAGTTAGCGCTGGTTTGTATGAGGGAGACAGCATTGTTGTTATCGCCAGCCACATTGGTATTATTTCGGGGCATAGTGGCGACCCTAAATTGTTAGGGAAAGGGATTGCAACAGTACTTGGCAGTGAAAATACAGAAATGCTAAATGCGATTCAAAAACATAAAACCGCCTTCATTAAAACAGATGAGCGACTAATAGCAGTGGTGCCCTTTAATATTGGAGGCCTAAATAAACCTTGGACAATCTCGATATCTGTCCCGATCAAAAAAGCTGCAGCATCTCTTATCGCTCTTAATAATACTCTTGAAAATAAAAAATCTGAGGCGAGAAACTATTCAATTATTTTATCCTTGATTTGTATCTTCGTCGCCGTATTCTTTATCGTACTTGTGGCAGACTCCATCACTAAAGCACTGACGCAAGCTGTAAAATTTGCCCATGATTTAGCCGAAGGCGACTTAAGGTCAACCATTACAGTAAAAGGAAAAGATGAAACCGGTCAATTGCTTTCAGCAATGGATTCTATGAGCCAGAAACTGAGACATGTCGTGCAGCAAATTCAAGACAACTCTGAACAAATTTCTAATGCGGCCGCACAAGTAAGTGACACCGCCAATTCACTCAGTAGCGCTGCGAGTGAGCAGGCTGCCAGTGTTGAAGAAACCAGTGCTTCAATTGAAGAAATGGGGGCGTCTATTAGTCAAAATAATGAAAATGCCCAGATGACTGATACCATCGCCTCTGAATCATCGATTGCAGCTTCAGAAGGTGGAGAGTCAGTTGCTGGAACCGTTAAAGCAATGACCGAAATAGCTGAGAAGATCTCGATTATTGAAGACATCGCCTACCAGACCAATATGTTAGCACTTAATGCTGCGATTGAAGCTGCTCGTGCAGGAGAGCATGGTAAGGGTTTTGCCGTCGTGGCGGCTGAGGTAAGAAAATTGGCTGAGCGTAGCCAAATAGCCGCTTCTGAGATTAGTACACTAACCAGTGATAGTGTAAAAGTAGCACAAAGAGCAGGCTCGCTCCTTGAAAAAATGGTACCGGATGTCACTAGAACAGCCCAACTAGTTCAGGAAATTAGTGCTGCATCAGAAGAACAATCTAGTGGTGTCGGACAAATAAACAGTGCTATGCAACAACTAGACAGAGTGACGCAACAAAATGCGGCTGGCTCCGAAGAGTTGGCGGCAACAGCAGAAGAAATGCAGGCTCAGTCTGGTAATTTACAGCAAGTTGTCAGTTTCTTTCAATTAGACTCAAGCACTGTAAATAAACAAACACAGCCTATTTCATCAAACTCAAATAAAATAAAGGCAGTATCTAGTACACCGCCTGTGCTAAATGCCAAAACTGATGACTCGACTGAGGTTGATGAGTCTCAGTTCAAGCGATTTTAAACGGGCAGAATACTCACAAACTAAGGCTCAGCTATTTATGTTATTGACGGCTTCACCGTCTGGGCATAAGATATAAACAAGCCCCATAGTCGCATATTATTATCTGTAGTATTCGTGAGGGGGAGCGCTATTCAAAGCGGAGATAATGATGCTCCAGTTTTTTTATAGTACATTTGTGCAGCCATTATCTCCGTTGGTATTTAACGATATCAGTGGGGGTTAAGCAATGAACACAAAACATCTATTAGTCACTGGCGGCACCGGGTTTATTGGTACTGCTCTAGTAAATGTCGCCGTTACCAAACATATTCAATGTACGGTGCTAACGCGTAATATTCAACGAGCGCGCACGCTTCTTCCTCCCGAAGTTAATCTTATCGAATCACTCCGAGAAATAAGTGATAACCAGCCGATAGAGTGGGTTATTAATCTGGCGGGCGAGCCCTTGATCAGTCATCGTTGGAACAAAAAATCCAAGGCTCTGTTTATAGAGAGTCGGCTAAATATGACCCAAGCACTCATTGACTGGATAGCCTTTCGGGAAACACCACCAGAAGCGCTGATTAATGCTTCAGCCATCGGTTGGTATGGCAATACGGGTGATGAAGTACTTAATGAGCAAAGCAGCTTCCATGCTGAATTTATTCACGATCTATGTGAACAATGGGAGGCTGTTGCACAACAAGCCAGCCAGTACGACGTTCGGGTTTGTTGTCTTCGCACCGGTTTAGTACTGGGTCATGGCGGTGCAATGAAAAATATACTACCTACCTTTAAAATCGGTATAGGCGGCTCCTTGGGGGATGGTGAACAATGGTGGTCATGGATTCATATACTGGATTTGGTAAGACTCTATCTTTTCTGTGCAGAACAGCCAATTAATGGGGTTGTAAATGGCACATCGCCTCACCCTGTAAAACAAAAAGACTTCGCAAAAACATTAGGGAAAGTGATGCATCGGCCTACTGTAATTAAAACGCCTGGGGTCGCGCTTAAACTGGTGTTAGGAGAGTTTGCTGAAGCATTACTACTACATGGACAGAAAGTTTTACCTCAAGTGGCACAGCAACTAGGTTTTGAATTCTTTTACCCCGAATTAGAGGGTGCATTACAGGAAGTCGTTTCAACCCCTGAGTTTAAGAAAGTGTCTTAAACTAATTAAATATAGCAACATTATGAGCCTGACTGGCTTATAGGAGGCTTGCAGATATTATGTGTATTAAATATCTGCTGGTCGTCCTAAGTCACCTTTACTAAAATCGCAAACGCCTTTAGGGAAGATTTTTTCTAACCTTTCACGATGAGGCTTCATATTAATATCACCGTAAACTCCTAACTCGATCGCCTGCTTTATACTTTGGAGATGACATTTAAAAACACTACCGTTTGTTGGGGCACCTGCAACATGCCTGCTAGACATAAAATTGGGGTATAAACGCAGGCACCGACCCGTTTTCTTATTGTTCCACTTTCCATCCCATACCTTGGGACCTTTCGAAAGCAATTTTCCACTATGATTGAAACAAGCATCTTGGATATCACTTGGTTTATTTTGCGCGACTGTTTTTTGTGGATTTTGTTTCATTTTAGATAACCACCTATCCATCGTGTCTATTGCCATAGGGCGAAGCTCATGTGGCTTTTTTGACATCCAGATTATCTGATTATCGGCGTGTCCTTGGGCTTGTTGCATGCGTAGTCTAGCCTCAAAAGACGCAAAGCTATGGTGCATATCAATATCAGGGTCGTTGTAATGACGTACATCAAGGATGGGAATATTGATTTTACCGATAAATATATTGCCAGAATAATAAGCCGCTTTCATTGCATTGATACTGCCGGTTGTTCTTTGTGCCGGCGTCAGCCCTCCGTCAGCGCTTAGGTTCATATTTTGGTGGCTCCAGGGGGATATGTCTAATAGCGATGAGCTAGGACTAGCGTATAACCAAAATCTAACAGGCAGCATTTCGTTTGGCGGTTTCCAACCCCCTATTTGACTGTTTAAACCTAAGAATGTCTCAATACTTATATTCTTATCAATCAATGATTTTAGCCCATACTGAACCCCGACATTGTCCCAAGTTTGCAGGGCATATCCATTTGTACCAACACCGAATATATTTTTCTGATTTTCCCAAACAGTCCAATCAATACGTGTAAATAAATCAGCAGTAAAATATTTAAAATAGTGGAAGTAGCGCGGATTATGCACTAATTGGGAAGGCCCTCGCCAAGCGGTGCTACATTCATTGATGCCTTCAGGTCTAAATGGCCATTCACCATTCATAAGATAAGCAAGTTGGTAGAAAAAGTGATATTTATTTTCCTTGGATATAGAGTTTAACCCCTCAATCCAGCGTCGCTCCTCCCAGGGTTGCTTGCTCCTGTCAGCATGAAGTGCATCAAAATAATACTCTAGTAGCTCGCAATCCAAACCATATATCGTCTGGGTGAACATGTCCGGGTATGAATATAATGCGATGGCACCATCTAAAAGGTCTGACCCATTCTGCCCGATTAAGTATTGCTGTATTGCCCCGCCAGACCCTCCTATACCAATGGTATAGAGGGGAGGTCCATAAATTGCTGTAAATTGCCGCTTAACACGAAGAGCAGTCTCTTCTGCTAGCTTTATGTTATAAGTGTTTGAACTTTGGTTCGCAGTTGAGTGTATAACGGCATAGCCTTGAGATAAGGCATCGAATCGACGCTTCAGCATATAAGTCGGTTTAGTTTTACCTTGCCGGAAGCCGATACCAACACCACCGCGAAATTGATAAATCAGTTTTTTATTCCAGTTATTGTTATCTGGTTGTACTAATGTCCCATCAGGCCCTTTCAGCACACTTAATGAATAGAGGAAGCGGTTAATAACACCTATTTCGACCCTTACGATAAAATCTACTTCATGATCATTTACTTGAATTGTCGCGATATCATTGTTGGCCTGAGCAAGAGGGTAGAATTTTTTAGTGCCTTTTTTATTGTAAAAGTACCAAGCGCGTGTCGGCATAGAGCAATCTTTGCTATAGCCGAGTATCTTCTTTGTTTTAATACCCTGAGCATTTTCTTCATAAACGGCAACACCAATACCTTCGTGGTTATCAACGATAGGTTGCCCAAGGCCTGAGCGTTCGATCATACAAATCCACGGATATTGTAGAGTTTGTTTGGCGATGGTCTGAACCGGCCCGATTTCACCTAATGCGATAGGGTATGGGAAAGGGTCATTAGCTTGTGGCAAGCTTGAAGGGTGAGGGCCAGTGAATGATGGGCGTGGCGATCTGTCTGGGATACCTTCTGGGAGTCCAACGACCATAGGTGTTGCGGAGGCTATTTGAGGTAAGTCAAAATAGTATATGAATAGCTCTTCATGCCAATATAAAGCACTGATTAGAAGTATCAGTAGACCTAGCCACCATTTTTTGAATATTTTCTTTATCATGATAAGTGCCTACTACTTTAATTAATGCTCTTATCTAATCTTTCGGTTTATTGTGCCCACTCTTCTTTTTTGTATTTATATGATTGTACAAATATTACTATAATTCTAGTCTACCCTTCCGCCTTATCAATAATAAAAATAATAAAGCTTCGCATAGCTGAGCTTAAGTCCAATGAAACTGCGCCATCCAGCGTTGTCCTATTTAACGGTCATCGTACTTGGTAGATAAACTAGTTTAGGTAGGATTTACAAAACTGGATGGGCTTATATTTGTTTATTTGATCTGGTAGGTCTCTTTTGAAATCAAAGAATCAAAGCCGAAAATTACTCATTAAACGCTATAACTTTGCTCCTAAAACTTACCGGCTGGTCTGACAAATAGTGGTTCCTCAACTATAGTTTAATTGTGTAGATCTCTTGATCTAAGGGAGTGGCATGATGAATATTAACTATATTATCAAAAAACGCTCTGTCTTATTTAGCTGTTTATTTATGTTTTCAGTCAACACTACATTGTTAATGGCCGAATGTAATAAAGAATTGGTAAATGGCTGGGGAGGCAAGTGGGAACCCTTTTTAATGGGGACTTATGACAAACCAGTGGGGCTTGATATTGAAATTTTAGATGCTGTGATAGTCGCATCTGGGTGTACATGGCGAAATACTGAGTTAGAGATTCCCTGGAAACGGCATTTGAATTGGCTAAGAGTCGGCGAATTAGACCTCGCGACAGGTGCATCCTGGACGTTAGAAAGGGCTGAGTATGCGTACTTTACGAAATCTTATCGCAGTGAAAATGTCGCTCTATTTGTCAGAAAAGGAGATATAAAAAAATATGAGCAGTACTCATTGCAGGAACTGGCAAATGTTCTCACTGGTATCGGTGTCGAACTTGGCAATACATACGGCAGTGAGATGGGAACCTTATTGGAAAAAATGGGTGAGAGGGTTCAGCGTGTAAATAATAATAGACAAAATATACCTAAACTCTTAGGTGGACGCATTGATGGTTATTTAGGCCACCTACCTTATGATGCTATGCAGATAAAAAAGAAAGGACATGAAGATGAAATTAAAATTTTACCTGTATCCTTAGTAAATACGGGTGATATACACTTTATGTTAAGTAAACTGTCTAACTCAGAAGACATTTTTAGGGCGTTAGAAGCTGGCCTCGCTGAAATAAAAGCGAATGGTACTTATGATAAAATTATTAAGAAGTATAGTGATAAGTACGGCATATCTCATTGGTAGTTGGGCAGCTGGATAGTTGAGCTACAGAAAGCCGCTAAGAAAAAGCGGCTTGGTGGAACTTTAATTGAGCTGTTTGTCCGCCGTCTGGAAAATGATGATAAACGACTCGGCTGACATTCGCGTAAGGCACATCAAAATTCCATAAATTCTCTTTTGGCATACCGAGTACTCGACTTAGAATTGCACGTATGACGCCCCCATGACAAACCAATAGTGTGTGTTCACCCTGGTTATTTAAGATGAGTTCATCCCATGCGGTATTGATTCGTTGTGTGAAGTCCGTAAGCCGTTCTGAGCCTTTTGGTGCGTGATTATCTGGGTCTTGCCAGTAATTACGTAGCGCTTTAGGCTCTTGCTCCATAAGATCTTTAATGCGTAAACCTTCCCATTCACCAAAACTAATCTCCCGAAACTCTTTGTTAATATCTAGCGCTATATTTAGCTTGGTGCTGAGCTCTTGCGTAAAGGCGTGGCACCTTGAAAGTGGCGAGGTTAATAGCTTAGTCCATGGTGCAAAGTCACCGACACTTTCACGCATTTGCTGCCAGCCTAGTTCTGATAACGGGTCATCTTGCGCACCTCGAAGTCTTTGCCCTCCTACAGGTTCGCCATGGCGAATTAAATCTATAATGGTCTCAGTTGACATTGATAAGGCTCCATAGTGTTGTTTGGTTTATACTAAGCGTCGATTTTTATTAGAACACACTAATTAGTGCCCATCCAGAAATGACACCTACTGCGGACGCCCTCGCTACGGCGCTATTTCTAGATAGGCACTTATTACACCTTTTTGGAGAAAATATGCTAGAAGTAAATGAATATTTTGATGGTAAAGTGATGTCCATTGCATTTAAAACCTCAACGCTACCCGCAACGGTTGGTGTAATGGTCGCAGGTGATTACACTTTTGGTACAAGCCAAAAAGAATATATGACAGTCGTTAGTGGTGAATTAATTGTTAAGCTGCCAGGATCAGAGGAGTTTATTTCGTTTAAAGACGGAGAAACCTTTATTGTAGAAGCTAACCAGTCATTTGATTTAAAAGTACCTCAAGATACGGCTTACTTGTGTAAGTACGAATAAGCGCTAAAAGGCGCTCATACACGGTGTCGCCCTTGATGCCGTGTTGATTGTAAACATAGCCTATATTGGTACTTTTCGTTCTTTGAAATAGATGGGCGCTTCCTCTAAACCTAATAGATCTCGGCGAACTAAATCCAGTGCGAGCGCCGAAACAATTTGTTGGAAAAAGATACGGCTACCTGGGAAATAAAACGCGCGCGCCTGCATTGAGGTTTGGCTTCCCCAAGCGAGATAAACGGTTCCGACCGGTTTGTCGTCGGTACCACCATTTGGACCTGCAATACCAGATACTGAGACGCCGACCTTAGCTCCACTTGCTTTGAGTGCGCCTGATAGCATTTGACGAACAACCGTTTCGCTGACGGCTCCCTGATCGGCTAAATCCTTTTCTGATACATTCAATAAACTGATTTTGATTGAATTTGAATAGCTAACAAAGCCTGCTTCAAATACGCTAGAAGCACCGCTAACTTCAGTCAATAATGACGCAATTTTGCCGCCGGTGCAGGACTCTGCAAAGGTGATGGTTTTATTTTGTTGTGTAAGTAAGTCGATCACAACTTTAGCAAGTGACCGGCTGTCATCAGTAACGATATGCGCGCCCACTAAGGCTTTTATTTTTTCTTGCCAGTTATGTAATAAAGCATGGTCTTCTTGGTGGTCTACTTTGAGTTTAAGCTCTAATAAGGGCATTGAGGCTCTAAAGCCAAGCTCTAATTGCGCAGGCCAATTAGGGTAAGTCTTCGAAATAAGCTCTTGAAGGTTTGATTCACCATAACCAAACACTCTAAAACGGACTCTTTTAGGTTGATGCGTATTGGGTAATAATTCGCTCAGCTGAGGCAGTATTTCTTGAGCCATCATCGTTTTTAATTCGTGAGGAACACCGGGGGTGCAAAATATTAGGCAGTCATTTAATCTAACTTTGAATCCGACCGCGGACCCGCTGGCATTAGCCACAATCTCAACGCCTTTGGGTAAAATAGCCTGCTTTCGATTGGCTTCGCTTAAACCATAATTACGCTTAGCGCACCATTGCACCAAATGTTTGATCGCAACAGGGTGCTCTTCAAGCGAAACCCCTATTGCGATTGCTAAGGCTTCAGCCGTTAGGTCATCTGTTGTGGGTCCAAGCCCTCCATTTACAATCAGTACCTCTGAGGTTTCACTTAGGCGTGAGATTTCACTCACTAACTGGTCGAGATCATCTGATACAGTCGCCTTGTAGCTAACTTGAATGCCAGTATCGAGGCTCATTTTCGCGATCATCGCGGAATTAGTGTCTAGCGTGTCGCCAGTCATTAATTCATTACCCGTTAATAATAATTTGAGATTCATAGCTTGCCTGTTTAAATTCGAGGTGATTATAAAACTACTTTTATCTGGGTGTTTCTAAGTGCGTTAAAAGAGCTTAGCCTTTTAACTGTGCTGACATTTCGACAGAGCGTTCAGCCGCAGCATTGATAGCTGATTCAAAAATTGAAACTAAGCCTAAGGATTCAAAGGTTTGAATCGCGCGCTCTGTTGTGCCACCTGGCGACATCACGTTGTGCTTTAATTGAGCAGGCTCTATATCGCTACTTAAAACCATTTCAGCGGCACCCGCAACCGTTTGTGCAGCTAACTTACGGGCTGTTTTAGGTGATAGCCCTTGTTTTATTGCTGCGGCTTCCATCGCTTCAATCACTAAGAAAATATAGGCAGGTCCACTTCCTGATAACGCCGTGACGGCATGTATCTGGCTTTCATCTTTAACCCATTCAACAATGCCAATCGCAGCGAATAACTCGCTAGCAGCTTGTTTTTGGGCATCGCTGACCTGTGAATTTTCAATCAAACCACTGGCTCCTTTTAAAACCTGTGAGGGTGTATTCGGCATGCAGCGAATAATGGGTAAGTCGTTCCCTAACCATGAGTGAATACTGTCGATGCTAATACCTGCTGCAATAGAAATAATGAGCGGCTGATGACTAAGTGCGTTTGAAATCTCTTCGCAAACACTTTGTAAAACCTGAGGTTTAACACTTAAAACAATAATGTCGGCACTTGAAACGGCTTGCTGATTATTGGTGCTGGTTTCAATATTAAGGGTGTTTTTTAATGTGCTTAGATTTTTTTCATTAGACGGTGCGCTAGCGATGACTTGCTGTGCTGGAAAACCATTTTTAAGCAGGCCGCCGATAATGCAGCTAGCCATGTTTCCAGCGCCAATAAAGCAAATTTTACTATCATTTAAGTTCATGTAATAACTCGTTTAATTAAATGGTTAAATCAAAAATATTTCTAGTTTGTTTTGTTCTCTGTTTTTTACTTATATGTTTCTAATTAAAGGCGGTGTCCAAATAGGGCTGTGCCCACTCTTACCATGGTTGAACCGCTATTAATGGCCGCTTCAATATCGCCTGACATGCCCATTGAAAGTGTATCTATATTTGGGTAAAGCGCTTTCAGTTGCTTAAATAATATTTTCATTTCAATGAAGGAAGCTTGAAGAGCTTCAGGGGATTGCTCCGCTTTAGGAATGGTCATCAATCCTCTTAGTGTTACATGGGGTAAAGAATGAATGAGCTTTGCCAAGGACTCGACTTCTTGAATATTTAGGCCTGATTTGCTTTCTTCATGGTTAATGTTGACTTGAATACAGACATTAAGCGGTTTTAAGTCGTTAGGGCGTTGATCATTTAAGCGCTGTGCAATTTTTTCGCGGTCGACACTTTGTACCCAATCAAAATGTTGAGCGATGGTTTTGGTTTTATTTGACTGTACCGGCCCAATAAAATGCCAAACTAACGCTTGGTAGTCCTCTTTAGTACATAATGTTTTTAACGTCTCTTGTTTCGAAACGGCCTCATTTACGTAATTTTCACCGAAAGATGTTAAACCAGATTGCATGGCAACCAGTAACTCTTCAGCACTACGTGTTTTAGTCACGGCCAAGAGCTGTACGGATGCAAGATCACGTTCGGTTTCTATTTGTGCTTTTTTTATTCTTTGCCTAACGTTTACGAGGTTGTCTGCTATGCTGAACATGATGTTATACAATAATAAAGTGGACGGAAGTTACGGCCATTTGAGCAAAAACCGAATACATTCACAAGCTTTTATATCGTGCATTACCCGCTAGAGGACGACAATGGATATTACTGAGTTACTTGCCTTTTCTGCAAAACAAGGCGCATCTGATTTACACCTTTCTGCTGGCTTACCGCCAATGATTCGAGTTGACGGCGATGTTCGTCGAATCAATCTTCCAGCGATGGAGCATAAAGAAGTACATTCATTAATTTACGACATAATGAATGATAAACAGCGTAAAGATTTTGAAGAGTTCCTCGAAACTGATTTCTCTTTTGAAGTGCCGGGTGTTGCGCGTTTTCGTGTGAATGCATTTAATCAAAACCGTGGCGCAGGGGGCGTATTTCGAACCATCCCTTCAAAGGTTTTGACCATGGAAGATTTGGGTATGGGCCAGGTTTTTAAAGATATTGCAGACGTTCCAAGGGGGCTAGTGCTGGTGACTGGGCCGACTGGTTCCGGTAAATCAACCACCTTGGCAGCGATGATCGACTACATTAATGATAATCGTTATGACCATATCCTCACGATTGAGGACCCGATAGAATTTGTTCATGAGAGTAAAAAGTGTCTGGTGAACCAACGTGAAGTCCACCGAGATACCTTGGGCTTTAATGAAGCATTACGTTCAGCCTTACGTGAAGATCCCGATATTATTCTGGTAGGTGAGCTACGTGACTTAGAAACAATTCGACTCGCGCTTACCGCCGCAGAAACAGGTCACTTAGTTTTTGGAACGCTACACACGACCTCTGCTGCGAAAACCATTGACCGGGTGGTCGATGTATTTCCTGCGGAAGAGAAATCAATGGTTCGGTCTATGTTATCCGAGTCATTACAGGCCGTTATTTCGCAATCACTATTAAAGAAAACCAATGGCGGGCGAATTGCAGCGCACGAGATTATGATGGGTACCCCAGCGATTCGTAACTTGATACGCGAAGGTAAGGTTGCACAAATGTACAGTGCGATTCAGACAGGTGCATCGCTTGGTATGCAGACCTTGGATCAATGTTTACAGGATTTACTCAGTAAAGGTTTGATTACGCGGGATATCGCGCGTGAACAAGCGAAAATACCTGAAAGTTTCTAAATTATAAGCTTAATTTATATAATAGGAGCCCTTTTGTGAAAGCTACTTATTGTTAATAGCGATCGTGCAAAGGTCTTAGTAATTTAAAAGATTAGAACAAGGAATAATTGTGGATTTTGAAAAACTCTTAAAAATAATGGTAGAGAAGGGTGGTTCCGACTTATTTATTACAGTTGGTGTACCCCCTAGTATCAAAATTCATGGAAAAATTCTCCCGGTTACCAAGCATTCTTTAACTCCAGAACAGTGCCGTGAAATCGTTTTTGATGTCATGACCGAAAAACAACGTACAGAGTTCGCCGAGCATAATGAATGTAACTTTGCGATTAGTGCGCGTGGCATTGGCCGTTTTCGAGTGAGTGCTTTTTATCAGCGTAACCTTTGCGGCATGGTGTTGCGGCGAATTGAGACAGAAATACCGCGTATTGAGGATTTGGGCTTACCTGAAGTCATTAACCAGTTGGCGATGGCTAAACGTGGCTTAATTATTTTTGTTGGAGCAACAGGCACCGGTAAATCTACCTCTCTGGCTTCGATGATAGGCCACAGAAATAGAAATAGTCGTGGTCATATTATTTCGATAGAAGATCCGATCGAGTATATCCACCAACACGAAAGTTGTATCGTGACGCAACGTGAAGTGGGTATTGATACTGAAACCTTTGAAGTAGCACTAAAAAATACCTTACGACAAGCACCTGATGTGATTATGATTGGTGAAATTCGAAGTAAGGATACCATGGATTATGCGGTTACATTCGCAGAGACCGGACACCTTTGTTTAGCAACACTACACGCGAATAATGCAAATCAGGCGCTAGATCGAATTATTAACTTTTTTCCTGCTGAACAACAAAATCAAATTTGGATGGATTTGTCATTAAACCTCAAAGCGATTGTGGCGCAACAACTTATTCCAACGCCGGATGGCAAGGGTCGAAAAGCCGCGATAGAAGTGTTACTGAATACGCCCTTATGTGCGGATCTTATTCGCAAAAAAGAAGTTCATAAACTTAAAGAGGTTATGACCAAATCACGCGACATTGGGATGCAAACGTTTGATCAAGCACTTTATGATCTTTATGCAGCTGGTGATGTTACGTATGAAGATGCCTTAGCGTATGCCGATTCAGCAAATGACTTGAGGTTGTTGATTAAACTTGGGTCTGACTCAAGCTCACCTGAACAGTTAAGTTCAACCACCGACCGTTTTAGAATGCAGGATGATAGAGACCTTTAAATTCCACTCATTTATACTATTTAAAGCATCTTGGGTATCTGGCTTTCTAACACTTGCTCCATATCATTTGCAGTGAGGGGCTTAGATACAAGATACCCTTGTATAAAGTCGCAACCATAGCTACTTAAGAGTGATAACTGGGCTTCGTTTTCTATTCCTTCAGCGACAACTTGAAGATTAAGGCTGTTCCCGAGAACAATAATAGCTTTCACTATTGCTTTTTGTGTTTTTGAATTTTCTATGCCTACAATAAAAGAGCGATCGATTTTTAAAATATCTAGCGGTAGTTCATTCAAATAACTAAGTGATGAATAGCCCGTTCCAAAGTCATCAATCGAAATCTTAATACCAGTTTTACGTAAGGCACTAAGTAATTGCACAGCACCTTTAGTATCTTCCATGATCGAGTTCTCGGTAAGTTCAAGCTCGAGATTTTCAGCAGGAATATGAGTGGTTTCGATGGTATTAATTATCAGCGCTTCTAAGCCTTCATCTCGTAATTGGCGAGGAGATAGGTTAACTGAAACACTTAGTTGTCCAAGACCTTTTGCTTCCCATGCTTGAGTTTGATGGCAGGCTGCTTGTAAAACATAAGCGCCCAAATCAGAGATCAAACCGCACTCTTCGGCAATGTTGACAAACTCTACAGGTGATATTTGTCCCTTAGTTGGGTGGTTCCAGCGAATCAAAGCTTCAACCGAACGGATCCTATTTTGAGCAACATCTAACTTTGGCTGATAATAAACTTCAAGTTCTTCGTTACTAAAAGCTTTTCGTAATGCATGTTCCATTTCTAGGCGTTGACGTGAAAAAGATTCCAAAGAAGAATCAAATAATTGAATTTGATCGCCACCATGATATTTGGCTTTTTGTACGGCTAAGGAAGCATTTTGCATCAATGTTTCAATATCTTGTGCATGCTCAGGTACCAGCGCCACACCAATACTGCAAGAGAGTGCTATTTCTTGTTGGTCGACAACATAAGGGCTAGTGGTTACTGATTGAAATAAGCGTTCTGCAAAATCTATGGGGTTGAATTTTGGGTTGTTTGCAACAATACAAGCAAACTCATTGCCGCCTACACGCGCTAGAATGTCCACCTTCTGAACGCTTTTAGATAAACGGTCGGCAATTTCACAGAGTAATTGATCTGAGGCTTCATGCCCAAAACTATCATTAAACTGCTTGAAGCGGTCAATATCTAATAACACTAAAACAAAGGATGTTTGTTTATCTTTATAACGTAGTAACGCTCGATGTAATTGATCTTTGAACTGAACACGGTTGGCTAGTTTTGTGAGGTCATCATAATTTATAAGGTAGTCTAGTTTTTTATCCGTTGCTTTTCGATCTGTGAGGTCTGATACCAACCCTGCATAGTACTTAGTGTTGCCACGCTCATCAAAAATGGCATTAATTTGCGTCCATTGTGAGTAGTAGTCGCCATGATGGCGTTTTTCTAATAATTCGCCTTGCCATTGACCTTTTTCTTTTACTTCATTTAGCAATTGGTTAAACACGTCCGATCGGTTGGGTGTTTCGCTGATATCTAATATTGAACGTCCTACCAGCCAATCAGCATCATGGCCTGTGATGGCTGAATAAGCGGGATTAACAGACAAAAAGCAGGCGTCCTGATCTAGGACAAAAACGCCTTCAGAGGTTTGGTCAAACACTGATTTAGCTAAACGAACTTGCTCGTCACGTAATACTTCAGAATGAATATCACGACGTGTTCCTAATATTCGCTCTGCTCTGCCTTTAGCATCATGGTCGACAATCTTTCCACACTCTTCAATCCATATCCAACCGTTATCATCTTTTACCCGATATTGAATTTGGTATTCAGAACGAGAGCCGTCCAAGCAAGCGTTCAAGGTGTCGCGTACTTCAATATAATCTGCAGGATGAATGATCTTTTTCAGTGTTTGAATGACTTGTTCTGTGGTTTGCTCTTTTTCGCCATATAAGGAATGAAAGGCGGATTGGTAAAATTGCCCTTGTAGAATATCCCAGTCAATTAAACCAAGGTGCGAAGCGTCAATGGCTTGAGTTAAGCGGGTTTGACTTTTTACCAGCGCATCACTAATTCGTTTACGTAATGCGGCTTGTTGGCCTAGCTGAGTATTCGTTTCACGTAACTCTTTGGTTCGCTCTGAAATAACACGTTCTAGATTGTCTTCTTTTTGAGCCAATTCAGCCTCTACAGCTGCTCGAATATGCGCTTCTTTTTTAATTGATTCACGTAGTAAAGTAAGTTCTTGGCCAGCTTCATCAACAGAGAGGTTTACTTTTTCTTGGCTCATCATTTTTTGAGCACGCGCGGCACCATACCAAAGCACAGCGAAATTAAAATCCATCAGCAAGGCTATATTTAAACTGTCTACCCAATTTGAATTGATAACTAAATAGTTGAGTGCAAAGAGTACCGGTGCAGAGAAAGCATAGACGATGTACATGCCAAGTGGCACCGTGGCAAATAAGAAAATCACAGAGAGTAAAATAAATATTAGAATGCTAGCGGAATCGGTCTCTGCCAGTATGGCTGCGTCAGGTGTAAACAGCGAAAGCATTAACCACAAGCAGCCGATCAGTGTGGGGGTGAATTTTTCGGGTATAAAGGAATCTATTTGCTGGATATGAGGAAATAAAACTCGAAAGCTTTGCCACACAGAAAACGTTAGTGTGGCTACTGAACATACTGAAAACCATACATTACTTAAACCTAACTCTGCCCACCAAGCCAATACCACTATAATACTTAAACCATAAAATAGTAGGCGATCTTGAGGCGGAACATCGCTAGGAATGCTAATTTTTTTAAATTTCTCTGTAACGTTTTCCAGCATGATAAGCGAAGCTATATTTGATTTTGGTTATTGGTCTGATGTTTTTCATTTGTTATGGTGGGCATTGTAACTTATTTTGGATGAAAATAAGGGAAAGTATGTAAATGACTATGTTCTATTCATGTTCATAATGATTTTCTTGCTTTAGCGTATATCCCTTCAACTGATATACTTCGTGATATGACTTTATTGGCGAATGTTTCTATACGTTTCTAGTAAGTTTTTATCCTATTCACTATTAACGATAAAAAGCACAGACCATGGATGTTTCTCATATTTTAGACGGTTTAAATGACGCGCAACGTGAAGCCGTTGCGGCACCTATGCAAAACTTATTAGTCCTTGCGGGAGCCGGGAGTGGTAAAACTCGCGTATTGGTTCATCGTATTGCTTGGCTAATGGAAATTGAAAACCTAAGCCCTTCCTCGATCATGGCGGTGACGTTTACCAATAAAGCCGCGAAAGAAATGCGTGGCCGAATAGAGCAGTTGTTAGATATTCCTGCAAGGAGTCTATGGTTTGGTACGTTTCATGGTATTGCGCATCGATTTTTACGCGCGCATTCACGTGATGCCAAATTACCTGAAAACTTTCAAATTCTAGATTCGGATGATCAGCTGCGTATTGTAAAACGTATTATGCGTGAGTTTAATGTAGACGAAACACGCTGGCCACCTAAGCAAGTTCAGTCTTTTATTAATAGTAAAAAAGATGAAGGTGTGCGTGCTGCCTATTTGCCACCAACACACTCGCAATACGACCATACAATGGCTGAGCTTTATAAACACTATGAAGCGCAATGTCAGCAGTCAGGTATGGTCGATTTTGGCGAGCTATTATTGCGTTCGCACGAGTTGTGGCTAAATAATCCTGCGTTATTAGCGCATTACCAAGATCGTTTTAGCTACTTGTTAGTAGACGAGTTTCAAGATACAAATACTATTCAGTATGCGTGGTTAAGGGTGTTGGCGGGTGATCGTATTCCAATCATGGTAGTGGGTGATGATGATCAGTCCATTTATGGCTGGCGTGGTGCCAAGATTGAAAATATTCAACAATTTCAACATGATTTCGCCAACCCGATGGTGGTAAAGCTCGAACAAAATTATCGCTCTACTAGTACCATTCTTAAAGCGGCCAATGCCTTAATTGCCAATAACGGCGACCGGCTAGGTAAAGACCTTTGGACAGATGGTAATGAAGGTGAGTTGATTGATCTTTATGCGGCTTTCAATGAGCAAGATGAAGCGAATTATATTGCTGATCGAATTAGCTCATGGTCTGATCAAGGCCGGCAGCGCTCAGATAGTGCTATTTTATATCGGTCTAATGCGCAATCGCGCGTATTGGAAGAGTTTTTGATTCGGCAAGCTATTCCGTATCGCATATATGGAGGCTTACGTTTTTATGATCGTCAAGAAATTCGAAATGCGGTGGCCTATTTACGCTTAGTTTTTTACCGACATGATGATGCTGCATTTGAACGTGTCGTGAATGTACCTACTCGTGGAGTAGGTAATAAAACCGTTAGTGACTTACGTGTACACGCGCGTGAGCAATCTATTTCGCTCTGGCAGGCATGTGTCGAGCGACTGCAGCTTGGTTTAATTAAAGGCAAAGCGAAGCAATCACTTACTGATTTTATTGAATTGATTGACGACTTATGTGCTCAACAAAACGACATAAGCCTTGCAGAGTTAACCGACCGAGCGATTAATTTGTCGGGTTTGAAAGACTTCCATGCCAATGAAAAAGGCGAAAAAGGCCAGGCTCGTGTTGAAAACCTGAATGAACTACTGACAGCCACGCGTGACTTCAATAATAAGGGGGATGCCGATGATGAGGATTTAACTCCCCTTGCAGCGTTCATTGCACAAGCCGCATTAGATGCAGGCGAGCAACAAGCGGATGAACATCAGGACTGTGTTCAAATGATGACCTTGCACTCAGCAAAAGGCCTAGAGTTTCCGCTGGTATTACTTGCCGGTATGGAAGAAGGTTTATTCCCTCATCAGATGTCGATGGAAGAGCCGGGACGCCTCGAAGAAGAGCGCCGCCTTTGTTATGTTGGCGTTACTCGCGCGATGGAAAAGCTGGTAATTACCTATGCAGAATCTCGACGATTATATGGGCAAGAGAAGTTTAACCCAGTGTCGCGTTTTATTCGTGAAATTCCAGCAGCATTGCTTCAAGAAGTCCGAATCAAAAACAGTGTGTCGATGCCAGTTTCTTTTGGCGGCAGTCAATCGAGTAGCTTTGGTGAAGAAGCCGCAGAATTCCAATTGGGCCAAATTGTTCGGCATGCCAAATTTGGTGAAGGTACGGTAATGAATTATGAAGGGCAGGGTTCTCACGCGCGTGTTCAAGTGAATTTTTTAGAAGCAGGCACGAAATGGCTTGTTCTATCCTATGCGAAGCTTGAAGCGCTTTAGTGCTCCCCTGTTTTAATTAACTTAGGCGCTTATTCCAGCAGCTTATTCAGATTAAGCTATGCTTTAGAATATATTAATTATACATTTTAAAGCAAGGTAAGCAGCAATGGCGTCGCCAGAAGAATTACAATTAGAACAAAAAGAACGGGCTCTAAAATTAAAGGAAGAAGCGCTTAATAAACAAGCAGAACAACAAGTAAGAACTGAAGCGCGCATTAAAGAACACCAGAAAAGTGTGGCAGAAAAAGAGCGGGCAAACCAACTAAAATCTCAAAGTCTGATTGACCGAGAATCAAAATATAAAGAAGAAAGCTTTTTATTAAATCAAGAGCGTCAAAGTTTATTGGATGTACAACAAACAGTTGAGCGTAAACGTCAGAAACCTTTTGTGCTAATTATGCCTTTTTTATTGCTGGCGTGTGTCGTTGCAGGTTATTTTGCTTACGAACAGCTGAATACAAAAGAGCATCATTTTGAGCAAGTCACGGCTGCGGCTGATAATATTGATAAGCTTGCAGGTTTACTGAGTAGTTCTCAAGAAAATGCTCAAACTGCTTCAAATGAGTTACAAAATAAGCAAAAAGAGCTAGTGAAAACGAGAGCAATGTTGGTGGATTTAAGAATGACCACTGACCAATTACAGCAAGAGGTTACTCAGCTAAAAAGCCCGAGTGATCCAAGTGTATTGGGTGATACGGCTTTAGCTTCATTCATCATTACTTTATCTGATCAACTGGCCATCTTGAAAGCACAGCTTGAAGAAAACTATTTAACAAATGATGTGAATGAAGCCTATATTGAATATCAAGAGAAAGATTTAAATACCGTTAAAGCGCAGCAGCAAAATTTACAAGCTTCGATTGAGAATAAAGAGCAGTTACTACTTGAGCAAGATACTAAAGCGGCTGAACTTTCGACTAACTTAGAGACGATGCAACAGCAACTTCAGACCTTAAAAGTGCGTAATAAAGAACTAGAAAGCCAAAATGCTCAGATAGCGCTAGCAAATGAACAGCTGAAGCAAATGCCGATTAGAAAATAGCAGGTGCTATGTGTATCGGTTTATTAGGGTTCGGGTTTAATTAACCGATACTGCTCTGACTTGAAAGTCCTTAGTCGTCATGTAAAACCTAGCAAGAAGAGTCTCAAAGCACTAAGACGCTAACTAAGTTTGTTTAAATAGGAGAGTTCAGCCAAACTGAATATTGAATTAATGAGAGCCCGTGAGCAAAAGCGATATCTTTCTCTAGGTTCTCAAACCCCTAGATATGAGCAAAAAAAGATATTTTTCTAGACTTCTAAATATCGCTAACTTACATACAAAAGCACTTCATTTTTGGCTGCTGGGAAGGTGTTAACTAAGCTCCTTGTTAGTATTAGGTTTATCGTTAATCTCAGACAGAAGGTATCATTTTAAACAATGACAACTTTTCTCCTAAAGCGGGTGAAAGGCAGTTAATAATAAGGGGATAAAAGAGGGGTAGCGGACTATTGAGAACGCCTAGCTTACCTGCGTAGCAAGCTGGCGTGATTTTTTCGTTTTTTTCAAAAGTGACTACGGTTTTTGGAACCTGATGTCGTTGCTTATATTATTACTCTTTGACAAGCGTATTGATTGGGTTCCATCGACCTGCACGTACTTTGTATGAGCTTCCATATACTCTCCAAGCAAACCCAAATATTTTTTCATTAGTATTCAAATTATTGATGGCACCTTGACCGCAGTTGAAACGAACAGTGTATGTACCATCTTTATTGGGGATCGCGTCTCTACTATTTAGAATACTTTTTTCGTCAAGTGGAAGTAGCCACCCGTCGGCATCATACATAGTGAATGACCAAAACTCTTCAGCCTTTGGATCTTCGAAAGTAGTACTATAACAAGTTCCACTATCCATATTTTTCGAAATTTGGTAGTTATTAATACCAAAGTCCATACCGCCCCAACCGGCAGCGTCAGATAAACGCTTTGCCTTCATGTCGATACGTGAAGCATCTGAGCCATACTGAAGAAACATACCAGAGTTTATAGCTTCATTCATATATTGATCATGAAGTTTTTGATACTCGTTTTTATCAAACTTTTTAGGGTTCCAAACCTTGCTACCCATACCCGTAATGGCAACAGTTTTTTGAGCATCTCTAGCCTTATCTATACCTTCTTCTAGACCTATGCGAAATAGCACCCACACAAAGTTACCATTCGTTTTATCAATGGTTATCTTGTGAGAACCGGCCTTCCAAATATAGTCCTGAGAATAACCTTTCTGGTCAATAACAAGTACTGATGTGAAGATGCCTTGGTCTGGCATGTGTACTTCAAACCCATTTGAAGCATCAACAAGGGCTGCACTGTATAGTGTATCGCGATTCATCCTGACTGTTGGCATTGGCCCTGCTGGAGTCAATTGAGACAAATGGAATAACTTATTCATTGCATCCTTGTTTTTCCATTTAAGAAAATTTACTTCAGCCTCTACTATGGTGAAATTTTCTTCTGTTACAGGAGCGACATGTTTATACTCTTTGCCATCGATAGCCATGCCTGCATTAGTAAATCCACATAATGCAAACGACATGTAAACCATAGGGGTAATTATTGATTTAATATTCATATACCTTTGTCCTTAATAATTATTCACTCGTTGTTTAAAAGTTTGAGGCACATAACATCTCGGACTGACCCCTGCATAACTCGTAGATGGTTAATCTTAGTTCTCACTTTACTTATATGCAACTCACGGTATCTATCTACTAAGAGTACTGGACTTCCAAGGTTTTTCTTGACAGCAAAAAGAGTTAAATAGAACTTTAAAATATACATAATTTGCACAAAGCCGATGCTTTAACCTAGTGATTTCTTGAAATAAAAATGGATCACTTTGTGTTGTGGGTTAAGCACTTTTTTGGCAATCAGAAAGGAAGCGCTTTTGCTCTAGATCTAGCGGTTTATCCTTACTCAAAAAGGTAAGGATTTAACTCCTTAGCCAGCGCTTATCTAGCCAACGAAATCAAGACGATTAGGCCATTTGATCCTAATCTAAAGAGGCTGCTATGTGGCAAAGCTTGCCACTTTACGAATATTTTGATTCGACCGAAAATGGAACGTATGAGTCTATCATTCAATGTCTTTTTGATCATTATTGGAAACTTATAAGGGCTAGGAAAGCCCTTAGCTTTAATGCAAAAAATGCTATTTTCCGATCATACCTTGAATTGCTTTGGGTAAGTCAGCAGGAAGGATCACTGATTTACTGTTCGGTGAGGCGGCTAAGTTTCCGATGGACGTTATATATTTTTCGCCCAATAAATACATTACAGCTAAGTCTTTATCATTCATGGGCTCGGATACTAGGCATATCGCTTTTTGCCGTGCTTCTGCTAATAGAATTTCTGCTTTTGCATCTTGTTCAGCAGCTTCTTTACGACCTTGAGCTTCAAGAATTTGAGCTTGTTTTTGGCCGGTGGCTTCAAGAATTTGAGCTTCTTTAGATCCTTCTGCTTTAGTCACCGTTGCTCGTCTTGCTCGCTCTGCTGATGCTTGTTCTTCCATCGCTTGTTGCATCGTTTGGGACGGGTTAATGTCTTGAATTTCGACGGATCGAAGGCTAATACCCCACTCTTCAATTTCATTGGCAATGGTGTCGGTTAGTTTGGTCTTGATCTGATCTCGAGAACTGAGCGCATTATCAAGGTCCATTTCACCAATGATCGATCGTAATGTGGTTTGTACTTTGGTCTGGATGGCGATGCTGTAGTTATCAACGCCGTACACCGCTTTTTGAGGATCAACGATTGAGATATACCCAACAGCACTGGTAATAATAATGGCGTTGTCTTTAGTAATTACTTCTTGGGAGGGAATGTCGAGTACAATTTGTTTTGTTGTCAACTTGTAAGCGACTTTGTCGAAGTAGGGAATAATGATATTTAACCCAGGCATAAGTGTTTTTTGATATTTTCCAAAGCGTTGCACCACCCATTGATAGCCTTGTGGTACAAGACGCACACCTTGAGCGATAGTAATCAGTACCAGTATTAATATCGCTATCGCGATGTATAAACCTGCAGACATAATAATCTCCGTATTTAAATAATAAATTAGTGTTTTTTCATGATCAGTATGTTTTCTGAAATGTTTATCACTTGGATTTGATCTCCAATGTTAACGGTCTCTTCAGCTTTAAACTCCCATTCATCGTGCCCTTTTAAGGGGGTTGAAAATCGAACTTTACCCAACCGGTTATCAGAGGGTTTGGTAATCACTAAGCCAATTTCGCCATCCACATCTTGGAGTGATACTTTCCCTACAATTTTATGGGAGGGTTTAAGCACTTTGAACCACATTAAGGTTAGCGCGGCTGAAACACCGGCCCAACCAGATATTTGTAGCGTGAGTGATAACTCGGGTGAGATGACTAATAATAGGCCAACGAAGATCGCCCCCAAGCCAAACCAGAGCGCGGTAAATGAAGGAATGATCAGCTCGAAGAGAACTAAACTAATGCCAAATACGATCCAATGCCAGTACAACAGTTCCATGTGTTTACCTCTTCAACCTATAGGGAGTCTAGTGTTACGATGAAACTATACATCAGTGTTTAAATTATGCTTGTGAATTTTAGTCTTAAGTATGCCGTATGGAATAAGTTAAGCCAGTAAGTTCACTCATGGTTTGACCAAAACCAAACTGGAGCCTTTTACTGAAAAATCGATATTCAAGAAGAAAGATACCAGATTTGGATGGATAAAAAAGCAGGGCTTTCGAATAAAGTTAAAGGAGTTATTTGTATCAACACCACTTGTTAACAATCACTGTTTATAGTGACATGGCATTAGTTGCCTGATCTTTAGTAGCGTACTTATGACTAAAAACCAGGATATATTAAGATGAGAGATTGAATAAAAACTCTTATTGGAAGTATTTATCAGTTAAAGTTTGAAGTTTTTCCTCTCTAAGTTCAGCAACAGCGTCCCAGATTTGCTCAGCAATTTTAGGGTGTTTAGCTTTGAATTGGTTTGATATCATCAAGTAGTAGGGTTTCGTTTTGAGTGGCAGTTGTACTTTTTCCAAATCATTAAATTGAGAATTCTCTTTTAAGAAATAATCTCCGGTGACTTCCTGTAAGGCTACTGCTGATACTCTTCCTGCCTGTAATTTTTTTAAATTTGCTTCTGTAGAATTAGCTTCTGTAACCCTAAATCCTAACTTCTTTAAATCACTTACAATGGAATATCCCCGAGGAGCACCGATAGACTTTATATCGCCGGAAGCTGTTTTTCCATCCCAAGAAAAATCAGAACCTTTCTTTTTGTAAAAATGGTAAGCGATGGTAGTGAGTCTACGGTCAGTGTCGACAGAGCCCCCTTTTAAAGGGTAGGCACCAAATTGCAGTCTTTTTTCTTTATAGGAGGCATTAAAAGCACCACTTGCGTTACCTTGTTCCAGCTCGTTTAAACAGCGCTTCCAAGGATAACGTTTAAGGTCAACTTTAATACCGGGAACTTTGCTTTCAAGAAGTTTTACTAATTCAACTGCTGCACCGGGCTTTACATCTAATACTTTAGCAGTTTCGCCCATATAATAAGGGAATTGGACTTTGTTTTCATAGGCGACAGAGAAGATGATTTCAGCTTGTACTGAGAAAGAAGAGATGAGTATTAAAAATGATAATAAAATTTTATTGATCATAACGAGCCTCTTTGTTTGGTAGTGGATCCCTTCCATGGATTATATAAAATATTCTATATATATAGTTGTAACTTCCCTAATAATCCACTTTGTTTGAGTTATTATAAAATAATAACGGATCTTTTAGGTGTTTGTGGTATTGCAAGATGTATGCATCGGTATGTTGTTTGTTTGGAGAATTTATATCTTGCGCAAGGGCAGGCTTTGGATGTTCGTCACTGACGAACATATCGTAGATATACAAATCGGCTAAATCAAAGATCCACAAAAAGTTAGGCTTTAAAACACCTATCGATATTTAAAGTGAAATGCCATTAGCTACCTGATTTTTAGCGGCGCACTTATGGCAAAAACCAAAGGCTTTTTATGGTGGCGAAACTTCACTTATTAAGGTGCTAAGCGTTCGATGAGCCAAGTATTATCGCTTTGTTTTGAATATTGAAATCGGTCATGTAATCGGTTTTCTTGCCCTTGCCAGAATTCAATCCGACGGGGAACAATGCGATAGCCACCCCAGGATGAAGGTAAAGGCACAGACCCAGATTTAAACTTGTCTGCGGCTTCTCGATATTTTTGTTCTAGAAACGACCTTGATTCAATTACTTCACTTTGGTCACTACACCATGCACCAATTTGACTACCACGGGGTCTTGTTGCGAAGTACTTAAGTGATGCAGCTGTTGAAATTTTCTCGCAATGCCCTTCAATTCTGACTTGCCTGTTGAGTGCTAACCAAGGAAACAACATCGCTACTTGTGGATATGCTTTGATATGCAGTGATTTCTGGCTGTTATAGTTGGTGAAAAATACAAAGCCATGTTCATCAAAAAGCTTAAGTAGCACTGTACGTACTGATGGACCGGTTTCGATATCATGTGTCGCAAGGCTAAAAGCATTTGGGTCTTGAGTTCCTGAATCAGTGGCTTGCTGAAACCATGATTCAAACTGTTTGAAAGGGTCTTCGATTAAGGCTTCTCGATGTAAGCCTTGGCTCATATACTCTCTTCGGTAATCACTTAAATCCATACTTGCTCTCTGTTTTTTTACGCACGGCGTCGTGTAACAAACTTTGACGAACGTGTTTTAATAACATGGTTGACCCTTAGAGTGTGCCGTCTTCAGGTCAACAAAACAAGATGAATTCTTTGAGAAATAAAGGAGCTTTATAACGCTGCAAAAAAACGTTTCTGAATCCAAGCATCAATCGCTAACTTTCCTGGCCCATAAAAAACTAGAATGCCGAGTATAGTGCCCCAAAAGTAGTGGTCATTAACGCCGCCAGGGCTTAAATCGGGGTAAGAAATGGCTGCAACGATATTTAGTATGAATAACGCACCCGCGCTAAACCGACCGGCAAGACCTATTGCGAGTAAAGCAGGAAAGAACAACTCTGCAAACGTAGATAAATAAGCCGCGATATCAAAAGGAATGACAGGCACATTGTATTCATATTCGAATAACATCAAAGTTGTGTCCCAACTTTTTATTTTGGTTAAGCCCGCTAGAAAAAATATCTTGGCAATATATAATCGGAGTAAGAC